>ERZ1026876.714-NODE-714-length-19031-cov-14.394920_pt1 | contig 19031 bp, 17 predicted proteins | sample MGYA00380168_ERZ1026876 | MGnify/ENA primary metagenome ERZ1026876 (study PRJEB33269, sample SAMEA4719804) | human gut metagenome | biome: human-associated habitat; feature: organic feature; material: feces | place: Cameroon | collected 2013-10 ... | reverse complement strand
CCATAATTTGAATAATTTAAAATCACGGTGCAAAGGTACGAAACTTTATCTAGGCACACAATACGGCATTCACCGAATACTTACGTTGCTTGAAATGCACAGGTTTCAACTCTTCCACTGATTTCAACTCGATTATCACCTTATCTTCAACAAGCAAATCCAACCGATAATCACATGGAAGTTTCTGACCATCATAGATTACAGGAAGAGGTATTTGTTGTTCAACCTTCAAACCCTCTTTCCGTAATTGGCAGACTAAAGACTCCTCATAGATCTGTTCGAACAATCCGGGTCCCCAATAGTTGTAGACCTTAAAGATTGCTCCCCTTATCTTGTATGTCAAATCTCCATATAGCAACATAATATAAATAATTTTTAGTTAAAAAATCCGTGAAATCCGTGGAATCCGTGTGCAAAAATAAAGAAAACAATTATTAATCCGTAGCAATCCCAAGAAAATCATGAGAAAAATCGACTTAATCATTATCCATTGCTCTGCCAGCAGAGCCAACCGCAATTTCACGGTCGAAGACCTCGAAGCCTGTCACAAGGCTCGTGGCTTAAAGAGCATCGGCTACCACTACTACATCACCAAGGATGGCGAAATTTATCCATGTCGTCCCGAGGAGATGATTGGCGCTCATGCCAAGCATTACAACGCTCACTCAATAGGAATCTGTTACGAGGGCGGCTTGGATGCCGACGGCAATCCCGCCGATACCCGAACCGAAGCCCAGAAGCGCAGCATGATAGAACTCTTGAAGAGCCTCTGCCTCGACTATCCCGATGCCGAAGTCATCGGCCATCGTGACCTCCCATGGGTTCGCAAAAGCTGTCCTTGCTTTGATGTAAAGAAGTGGCTGAAAGAAATAAACTTCCACATTTAGGAAGAAAATAAGTTCAGTCCATGTTTTCATCCCAATCCGTAAGTTATTCAGCTTACAGATTGGGATTATTCTATCTTATATAGCCCAACAATTCAAGAAACATCATCCTTGACATCAAATCTGTCAATGCATTTTCCTCCAAAGAAAATGCCACACTCTGAATATCGGTTCACTTATAGCCTCAGCAGGAAAATACTTCACGAGCCTTATGTCCCTATACACTCTTTGGAGATTATGCCCCAGCTGTGACCTACCAAACCGATTCCGGGCATCATGCTTACCGAAGTTCCCGGCTTCCAGCACCTCATTCAGCACAAACTTCCCATACTTCTCATTCGGAGGAACAATAAGCCGAGAGGCAGGCATGCCGAACACCTCCTGCATGATATACATGATAGCCCCAGCAAACTTCCACAATCCCAACTCCTTCAACTCCTCCTGCAGCCTATCGATAACACCAGAAGAACTGGCAGGGAAAGAAGAGTTAGCAACAGAAAAAGAAGAGCGAGCAACAGTAGCAGAAGTGACAGTAGAAGCAGTATCAGAAGTCGTATCCCCACTAACATCCAGGCGGTCCCATCCCGCACAATCTGGCGAAGACCTTTGATGGTCCGCCATCCTTAGAGCGTAGCGGTTCCGAGCACCGAGTAGGGCGGTTTCCTCCCTCGCTCCTGAGGAGAGAGGGTCGGGGTGAGAGGTGGAGCCCTCTTTGGAAAGAGGGACGGGGTGATTCGAAAAATCTCCCTCTTTAAGGGTAAAGAGGGACGGGGTGATTTTCGAAGAAATTTGATAGACTTTATAAAAGTCGCAAATCACAAAGTAATAATCCACCAGTTGCCTCAACCCAATCCCCTCATTCATCAGATGAGCATAGATATGAGTTAACTGGAAGATGAGATTGAATTCCGCTGTCGGAATAGCAACCTCCCCTTGCTCCCCTAACATTACCCGATGCGAGAACTGCTCCTCCTTCACCCTCTCATAATATTTCTGAAGTTTCCTGTTATGCCAGAAGCACAACAGGAAGCTAGGCCGATAATGCACTTCCACCTCCACTCCCTTATACGATGGGAACTCGATGTGGTGATAGCACGCCTTTTCATGAGGCGAGATAGAGCGGACAAAGGAGATGACCCGCTTGTCGCCCCCTTCCACCCAGATATCAATATCACCAGGCGTACGGGAATAAGAATTCGGATACATCAATGCATTTCCCTGCCCTTTCAGGATACAGGTTCTGAATCCCTTCTTCCGGAACCACTCAGAAACCTGGATGGTAGCATCGTTCAGCCGAACATTCGCCTTCTCCAACATCTGGCTTTCCGCCATCCATTGGAGCAGCAACTCCTTCTTCATCCCTACCAGTTCCGCAGGCAGTTTCTTAATACCATCAAAAAGAACACCCACCAGACATTGCTTCTGGGCGATAGCATATAGCTCCTCCCAATCCGCTTCCTTTAAGGAAGAAGGTATATCCTTAGCAGAGCCAATGCAGAATCTTAGGAAATCAAAGAAAATCTTTTGTTGCTTTGATACAACCATCATTTCTTCAACTCTTGATACACTCCTCCTACTTCATCAGCAATCTGATCCCAATCATACTTGCTCATGTCGTAATCCACATGCTGCAATGGAGACTCAATGATCTTTCCTAGCTTTTCAGAGAGTTCATCCACGTTTCCACAATGGAAGTAATCATCCTTTGGCAAGCCAATCTCCAGATTCGCAGGAATATCGCTCACTACCACCTTTACTCCATAGCTCATCGCCTCCAACAGGGCAATCGGTAAACCTTCGTGCGAAGAAGGGAGACAATAGCAGCGGCAATTCGTCAACAGCGAATGAAGCTTTCTGCCTTTGATAAAGCCAGTAAGCACCACACCATTTTCCTTTGCCATCTGCTTCAATCCCAACGAATACTCATCCTCAAAATCCGTATCTCCAGCCAGCACCAGCTTGTAGCCTTGCTCTATTAACTTTTCATTCTTAACTATTAACTGTCTATACGCTTCCACCAGATGATGTAGGTTCTTCTCAGGTACAAATCTGCACATACCCAGAATATACTTGCCCTTCTCTATCCCCAATTCCTTGAAATACTCAGGATAGTCGCAGATTTCAGGCTCAGAGACACCGTTATATATAAGGTGTACATTCTTCGTTCTTCCATATTTACGGGCAATGAGGTTTTTGATGACATTCGAGATAACGATGACATCATCGGCAAACATGCAGCCCATACGCTCACCCATCTTCAGGATAGTCTTGGCAGCAAATCCCCACTTGTCCCTATCATAGTCAGGACCATGATGCGTAAACACCACCTTCATGCCCAACAATTTGGCGTATGGCACCAGCAAGGCAGGACCGATGGCATGGATATGCAACACATCAGCGCCCAACTTCTTTGCCTCATTGATGGCACGGAAAGTATGGATGATAGCCTCGAAACTCTTCTTCTTGGGCGAAGGAATCGTTACCAGTTTCACACCCTTCCATTCATGCAAGTCATCCTTCACGTAATTCGAGCGACGGATTAGCGTTACGTCATACCCACGCTCCACCATTCTAGGGAACAATTCCTCACAATGCGTCTCCACGCCACCCATGATATTCGGGATACCACGAGTACCTGTTACAACTATTTTCATAAAAACTAGAGATTTTCAAAATAAAAGTATTACCTTTGCAGGCATGAATAAGATTTCAAACTATATCAAAGAAGCCATACAATACTTCGGCATTATCTTGATGTCGATGCTCTCCGCACTGTGGCTTCTTATCAATCATAAGAGAATCAAGTGATTACTTGATTTCAATATTTCTATCTGTTTCCTTCTTGGTAGCCTCATAACCCTGGCTAGCCACGTCAGCGTTCACGATGTCCTCGCCACGCTTGCCCTTCAAAGCCTCCTTTGAATCGGCAGAAAGACCATTGTTCACCACGGCATTCATATCGCAGGTAGAAAGCTTGTCAAGCTGCTCCTTGGTCACCTTACCATCACGATATTCGCAGCAGATAGGGTTCTCATACATAGAGTACTTCATACCGAGCAGGCTCTTCAGCTTGTGCTTAGCCACCCACAGGGCAGGAGTCTTGATGTACTTGTGCATCGCAGGAGAAACAGAACCGATCATCCAGCAGTTTCTGTCGCAATGTCTTACCTTCTTGCGTACCTGCTCAGCCTCAGGGGAACTCCAAAGCTCATCCCAGGTCTGGCGGTTCAGGTTACCCATCACCTCCTTGTCCTTGGTTCCATTACATGGCATCACATCACCGTATGGGTCGATGAAGAAGGTATCGAAACTCATATCGCAAGGCAAGAGACGCTTCTGACCATAGATATAGTTGATGAGGCCATGGTTGAAGTAAGCACGGAACCACTTCTTTGGAGAGTTAGACTTCAACAGTTCGTTCACCAGGTTCTCGAAGTTCTTAGCCACCATCGGACGGTCGTGGATGATGTTCTTAGCCTCAACGAAGTAGAAAGAGTTGTGGAGTGATGCAGTAGCGAACTCCATACCCATCTTGTTGCTCAACTCATAGAGAGGTACGAGGTCTGGAGCGTTCTTGTCCTGAACGGTCATACCGAAACCCACATCCTTCAATCCCATCTCGCAGAGCTTCTTCAAGGTAGTATAGCCACGGTTGAAACCATTGTTCAAACCACGGATTTCATTGTTGGTCTTCTCCAATCCCTCGATAGAGATACGGATACCAATCTGAGGGAACTCCTTCGCCAGGTCGATGATACGATCGGTGAAGAAGCCGTTGGTAGAGATTACGATACGGTCGCTCTTCTTATAGAGTTCACGTACGATGTCCTTCAAGTCCGTACGGATAAAAGGCTCACCACCCGTGATGTTGGTAAAGTACATCTTAGGAAGTTTCTTGATAGTCTCAATAGAGATTTCCTCCTCAGGCTTAGAAGGAGCCTTGTAACGATTACACATTGAACAACGCGCATTGCAACGATAAGTTACAATGACAGTACCATTTAATTTTTTTTCTGACATAATAATATACTTATTTCTTATTCTATTATCTATTAATTACTTGATCAAAGACCTCCATCAATGCCTTATAATGCGTCTCAGGGGAATACTTTGTTTCAATCAACTTATATCCATTTTCGCCCATTTTCTTAGTTTCTTCAGGATGTTCCATCAGATAAGTAATCTTCTTACGGAAATCTTCAAGATCTGCATACTTGAATTTCATGCCAGTCTTACCTTCATCCACCATATACTGTAAAGAACCGAAATCTGTAGCGACAACAGCTTTTTTATAAGCATAACTTTCCAAAACGACATTAGGGAAATTGTCATACCATTCACTAGGAACTGTAGTACACAAACAAGACTTCAAATAAGGAACAATCTCCTCAAAGTTCTTACGTCCCAAGAAATGAATATTTCCATTCTTACCATAAGCAGTAGATTCCTCCACATTCATGTCTCCATTAATTGGTCTTCCTAAATATTTTTTAAGTTCATCCTCATAGCCATCATTTGAGAAGCCAATAATTTTAAGTTCGTAAGGAAGTTCCTCAAAAGCCTTGACTAATGTCATTAATCCCTTCTGTTTCTCAATTCTTCCCACGAACAATACAAAAGGCTTATAATCAACCACAGGATTCTTCTCTTTCAAATTAAAGAAAGTAGGTATGTGGTTCAACTTCTTCAATGGAATACCATATACGTTCAATTTTCCCAAGGTAAATTCTGATGGAACAATAAAAGCATCGATACGCTTATGTACCTTCATTACATCATGAAGCCATTTAGCCATCATCTTGATACCACTATATACAGGAGAATTCAAGACACACTTGTATTTCACACAACTGAAACACTTTCCTTTCAAGCAATCCTCACAAACCCCGATACTATCATTATAGAACAAGGCATTAGGACACATATACTGAAAGTCAGAGATACGATGTACCACTGGCACCTTCATTTCTCTTGCTGCATCAACAATAGACGGAGAAATCTTATTGTGCATCTGCATGATATATACCAAATCAGGCTTTGTATCACGAATCAGCTGCTTCATTTTGTTTTTTGCCTCAAGCGAATAGAACATTCTCGTAAATGACTTCAAAATCATCTTAGGAGTTTTCTTCTTTGCCTGTGCAAAATACACTTCGTCATCAACTATATCCAAGAAATACTTCTCATAGTCATTAGGAAAGTTTCTGCTTGACTTTACAGAGAAAGGAATCACCTCATGTCCGTTCTTCTCCAATATTTCCTTGATATTAAAATAATAACGCTCTGGACCGCCACTAATAAAGTAGCGATAGTTTACTAATATAATTTTCATTTCGTCTTAAAGTTTTATACCATTATTTATGTTGGTTCTATACCTGTTATTTCAAGACCTTCCACATTGGATTTCAAAACGATATCCGAAAAATGCTTGATATAGTCTTCTGAATTATTGTTATAGAGCTCTTCTACTTCATAATTTTTATTACCATACATTTTTTCATGATAAAAGCAACGCATACCAAAAGTTGTCAATTCTTTTATATTCATTGCTGACACCAAAGAAACATAACCATTGGCTCTAACTGATACAAAAGAAGCATCAAAAAGTCCCAAATCCGTACCAATATCCAAAAGAGGGCGAGCATTCAAGAAGTCGCCACTTGTAGAAAGTATTCCTGTATGTAAATACTTAGATCGTATATTATACAATCCTTTGTAAATATTTCCCAATTTCTCGTTAAAGTACTTAGTAATAAAATCCTTCACTCTTGCTCCAATTTTATACTTAACAGCACCACAACAAGCACATGTCTCATGGTCGCCATCCTCAAAAGAAGCAGTTTCAATGGCTGATAAATAATGCATAATACAATGAGTATATTTTTCTTGCCTGTTTTTCACTTGCTTTCTCATGGCTGCATAAGTCAAAGTTGGGAATGTAACCTTTACAACATCATCAAAATCCTCTTGCTCTTTCATGCCATCTTGAACATGTATGCACCCCAATAGGAAATACTTTACCAAATGTGTCAGACACAAGTCTCTCTCAACAAAGATAAATTGATCTAAGAATTGAAAGCCTTCTTTAGACAAAAGAACAGTATCACCCGAAATAGAATAACCATCTATATAGTTCTGCATAAATACAGGTTGTTCTTCCGTTATGTTATCTACCATAGAAGAATTTTCTATAAAAGGATAATCAAATAAAATATTTGTCTCAACAGCCAAGAATGCAACCAAATATTTCATTCTTTCCATTCCTAAATGATAAGCTTCATACTTGTCTACACAAGTTACATCAAAAGAAACATATATTTTCTCATTTTGAGAATACAGCTTAAAGTGATTACCTATATATGTATGGAAATTAAGTTTGTCAAACTTACTGAACAGCTCCACTTGATAATGGAATGTTTCCAACTGATTTATTTCATTCTTAGCTTGTAAAACAATAGCACGAAGTTTCTTATATGTAGGTTTATCATTATGAATGCCAGAATAAAAGCAAACACTATCAATATCACCTTTTGTAACATAAGAAATCGCCACATGGAAATTACCCAAAGCAGTATTGATATTTCCCAAAACCAATATTTGATTTTTCTTTCCAACATACCTTTGTGGTAGATAAGCCCATGGAGCAAAACCTTTACCATTAGAAGGTGCATATTGTAAGTCAAATAAATGCCAAAGTTTCCACAAAAAGTGGTTTGAATCCATTTCTCCTTTTATACCCACATCAATACGCTCGAAGTCTTCGAAATCAACTTCTTTAACGTAGTTGGGCAAAAACGGATTTGACACCTTTATTTTAAAATTCATAATTGATATCTTTCTATTCGTACTATTTTCATTTACACTCTGACCCACTTTTCCTTTTCTAAGTCATATCTTTTGATAACCTTGGCGGGAATGCCAGCAGCCACAGAGTAATCTGGAATATCCTTTGTGACTACAGAGTTGGCACCAATCACGCAATTCTTGCCAATATGTACATTACCAACAATTACCACATTAGTACCAATCCATGTTCCATCATCTATCAAAAGATTCGGTTCACCATCATTTCGAGGAGTAAAACGATTACCTTGGTACATAACGGGCTTCATCGGATTTTGATACTCATGATTATAGTCAGCAATAAATACATGAGGCCCTGTCAACACATGATTGCCGATCTTAACATACCCCATGCTTGCTACTCTTGAATACATGCTAATTTCTGACTTTTTACCTATTTCTATTTTTCCACCACGCAAAGAGACAAGCATTGCCTGTGGCATAATCTTCGAACCTTTAGCAAGATGTAAATTTACCCCCCCCACTAATTTCGAACCAATACCAATATAAACTCCTTTTTGGTATTTTACTCTAAATAATAAACAATAAATGAATCCTGAGAGATATTTTATAAACTTTTTCATTATTATTTAATTTTTTTTGTAGCTATACCATCAAAAGCTTCATTCAGGTAGCTCTTTGATTTTTTTATATATATTAGCAAGTGTTCTTTAACAGACAAATAATCAATATGCTTAGAAAATATTTCCAATAAATTGGAATTTTCGTCAGCTCTTATTTGTTGCAAATCCAAATTATCACAAAGCGAGTCTATTCTTGAATTTTTTGATGATGAACTTCCTTCTGCATAACGATTAAATATAGCGACTGGCTTTTCACAAATAATAGAAAATGCACAACCATGAAACGAATCCGTACAAATATAACTTGCTCCTCTAATCAAATTCAAAAATTTATCAGGATCTATATCAAAAGGAGCTATGTCACCAAAACACTTATCATACTCTAAATATGAGTTTGAAAACTTAATTGCAACTATTTTTAACCCTTTCTGTTTTGCAAATTCTTCGACCCTCTTTCTAAATTGAATATTATCCCCCAAAAAATATGTAAGAATATATGGAAAATCATATGTATTTTCTAAAGGAACTAATTTTTCCCATTCTTGCTTAGTATATACAAAAACAGGATCCATTAAGACTGGAACATCTCTTCCTGTCAGATTTTTAACTATCTTCTGACCTTGATTTTCTCTTACAGAGATAAATTCAATACGATTCAAATACTCTTTTGTTCTACGAATCTGATATGATGGTATCTTGCTAACGCCAAAACTAGAAGCAAAAGATATCTTTCTGACATTTTGAGGAACGAACATCAGGTTATAAAAGTTTGTACCTAATCCTGCAGGAGACCATAATTGATCACTACAAGTAATCACAGCATCATATTTTTCCGCTTGTTTTTGCAATTCACTAAAATAATCTACACATACAGTATGCTCTACAAAATGTTTTTCGCAATAAGCATCAAACAATCTGTTGCGTATCTTGACTTGGGGTACCTCTCGCAAATTCCTCTTTTTTTGTAATGACAATAACTTATCATTAACAAATACAGGATTAAATATACGAGGCAATGCCTTTAATTTAAATATAATGCCCTTTTTGTTATATTGGAGAATCTCGTATTTCAAGCCCATATCTTCCAACACCTTTATGGTTGCTCTAGCTTGAAGCTGGCTACCATAATTGCGCATCATATATTTTAAACAGACTCCTATCATATGTCAAAACTATAAATTAAATTAAATATTCATTAACGATTAATCCTATATTCTCAAATTGTTGAGATATTGAATATTTTTTCATAAAGGACTTGTAGCCTTTATCAGAAAGCTCATCATAGATAACTTCATCTTTAAGTTTATTCAATGCATCAAGCAAAGCTTTCTCGTCCTTTTTGATTATAAAACCAGTTTCTCCATTGGAAATATAATTAGTAATCCCATCTGATTCTGTTGCAATTACAGGCTTATGAAGATTTTGAGCTTGCAATGCTACTAATTGTCCTGCAGATATATTAGGGTCGAGCAATGGGATTATAACACAAAATGACTTTGCCATTAGATCAATCATTTCATCCTTATAACAAGAACTTAATATTTGAACATTAGGAGAATTGGTTTCCCCTTTAAAAGAATCGTTAACAATTATCAACTTGTATTCTGTTTTTGCAATTATAGATATAAGCCATCCATAATCACGATTACTTCTTCCTACAGAAATCAAATAATCTCCTTTCTCGCTAAGATGTGACTTACTTTCATCACTTTTTCCTAATCTAACATAATGAAACAAACCTTCTGTACAGCCAAACAAATTCTCGTAATATTTCACCTCATTCTGAGAATATACCACAATACCGTCGATATACTTACTATTAACAATATATTTCATAAAACGAAAATATATGCTTCCAATTAAACCTTTCTTAGGTTTGAATATAAAGGTCAAAACTGTAAGGCTATATCTTTTTCTTAAGTGTAACAAACGAGAATAAAAAGCTATTATCAATCCATAAAACTGTTGAGTCGTTATTATATTCTTACATTTTCTACAACTCAGCAGAATATATATTGAAAAAAAATAATATAGGAAATACCGATATAATTCTGACAAAAAACCATGTCTTTTATGGTTAGATTTTAGCCCCCAACATCCCCATTTTTGTTTTGTTGCAAACTCTAAGTCTTTAATAAAAGAAGGGGTTTTATTCAGTTCATAACCGGTAATAATCAAGTTTTTCTTAATCACTTTCATTTTTCTCAAACTAAATAGAAAAATCTTTTTTATAAAAGTAGCACGAATGATTCATTTAAAGATCTTCTCATGAATCACAGTTTATTTTATTGATAATATTTTTTTTATCTTACTATTGTCACCATAAATTACAGGTGAATCGTATGGACGATCAGGGAAAGCTCCATAGTCCAAACTAATTTTTAAATTATGCTCTTTGATAAAAGTCTCAACACGTTCAGCCAATGTGATAGGATTACCAGAACAGCAGTTAATAATACCTGTTACTTCTGTTTGAGTCACAGCCTTTGATATTTGCTCAGCCAGTTCATCCACTGTGATAAAATCATATTTGGTCTTACCTGTTGTAAAAGGAAATAACTCTTTGCCTTCTTCAGCGGCCTGTAAAATCTTTGTAAAAATGGAGTGATTCTTCTTGTCATCACCCAAGATGTAGAAACCACGTAGCCATTGTAAGAGTATTCCATTAGCTTTACAATATGAAATCATAGCTCTACGAAGAGCATCTTTAGCTATACCATACATGGAAATTGGATTACAAGGAGTATTCTCATCTATCTTACCTTCCCAATAGCCAACTTCATGCATGGTACCCATCACTGCCACATGCTTCAAACCTTGCTCCATCAAAGCAACCAAAAACTTATAATGAGAAGACAAGTCTCCTATGTGATTATTGGAATTATGAACAAAACCATCACGCCATGCCATGTGAAGACAAACATCAGGATAGCCCATTTCTGAATATATACTATCCAAATTAGCAGTGAAAAGATTGAGTTCCTTCTTTATGGCTCTACCATCAATACCATCAACATGTATGTCAGCGGCAACAACCTCATGACCCAAATCCAATAAATTACTTACAATATGGCGGCCGATATAACCACCTGCACCTGTTACTAATACTTTCATAATACCTACTTATTTATAAAGTCCTTTAGATTTCATTTCTTCAATGGAAGCCTCATATTTATCTTCCTGTACCTCTTGTTTATCAACCCATTTGCAGAACTGAGCTATACCATCTGCAAAAGACCACTTAGGCTCAAATCCTAAAATATTACGAGCCAAACTGATATCTGCAAAATTGTGTCGTATATCACCTAAACGATAATTCCCAGAAACGGTAATAGGAACCTTTATACCATACTTCTCACAAAGAGTATTGGCTACAGTCATAACATCTGTAGCTATGCCAGTTCCTACGTTAAATACATGACCATTTGCCTCAGGAACTTCCAAACCAAGTATCGTTGCATCTACGACATCATCAATATAGACAAAGTCACGTGTTTCCTTACCATCCTCAAAAATATTAATGCCATTACCATTTTTGATACGAGTAGAAAATATGCTTAGAATTCCAGTATAAGGATTACTCAAAGACTGTCCTGGACCATATACATTTTGATAACGGAATGATACGGATTCAACTCCAATTGTAGGGCAAACTAAATGTACAAGCTGACCTTGTACTTGCTTAGCGATACCATAGACAGAAGAAGGATGAATAACACTATCCTCTGTTGTTGCAACAAGTTCAACCTCGCCACCACATTTTGGACACTTACATTCAAAATCTCCTTTTGCCATATCCTCGTCACAACGGTCTAAAGGATAAACATCACCGCACTTTTGACAATGGTATTTACCTTCTCCATAAATGGCTCTAGACTCAGCCACTAAAACTCGCTTCACATGATTCTTAGTGTTAGTCAATATATCAAGTAGCAATGCGGTTCCACCAATATTAGTATCAACATACTTTTCTATTTCGTACATTGATTGACCAGTACCTGTTTCTGCTGCCAGATGGATAACAGCATCTTGCCCATCAAGAACTTTCAACCAATCCTCACGAGAAGCGACACTTCCCTTTATAAAATTAACCTTATCTTTAATCGACAAATACAAAGGAGAAGTTTTCTCTGGATCTTCTCCATGTATCTGCTTACTCAAATTGTCTAACACTGTGACATTGTATCCCTTGTCCAATAACTTGAGAGCAACATTGGAACCGATAAAACCAGCTCCACCAGTAACTAAAATATTCTTCATAACTTCTTTTTTTTGTTTTCAAGATCTATCAAAAACCATAAATATTTTCTTTTTCCAATAAATCTTTTTACGTCTACAACTATAATTTTTATTATATTATGAAAATCTGTCTTTACATGGAACAATACATCATATTTAACAGTTTTCTTTCCTATCAATTTATTCAAAAAACATTTTGCCTTAGCTTTTTTCAAGCGAGAAAACATCATGTCTTTTTGAGATTTATTCAATAAATCAGGATTTAATGGGGACAACTCTATAACACCATCTTCAATAGCTTTACCAATAATTTTATCAAGCTTCTTATTTCTTATAATTAAACTATTTATACCTATTTTGTCTTGAGTATAAGGTGCTATACCAATATCACCAAAACTAACATCAGCCAACATACCATAATGGTCTACACACATTTGGCATCTATTAGGCTTAAAATGACTACCGATAAGTCCATAATACTTATAGTAAGGAGGTGATTCTATACCCTTTGCCTCAAGCATATCATTTCCATCATCCCCAACAAGTTTCAATCTTCCTCTTTCTCTAAAAGAAAAGTACTTGACATTAGTTTTAACTACTCCAAAATACTTACAGAGGTATTCTTGTGCATAGAATGTTCTTTCACTGCTACAATAAACTGAAAAATAAGCAAATATAACTTTATCAAGTCTTTTATCTATCTTTGCCCACTTTCTAATTGACTGAATATGACATGGAAGTCCAACAACAACTAATCTTTGCCCCCCTAGAATTGCCTGTCTTAAAGTATTTGATAATTGAACCGGGGCATATTTGGAGCCTTTAGATTTTAATATATCATCAGGTGTGGTTGCAATATAAGCCTGTGGTAGCATCGGATCTTCTTCAGAATATCTTGTAACGATAGCTCCATCTATGTACTTATTTTTCAATAAATATATTAAAATAGTACTGACAAGGCCACCAGAATTAGCAGACCTTCTAGTTTCCATATTGCTACTCCATCCTGTATAAAGTTTTTCGTAATTACCGATATATTTATCTGAACATGGAGCATCTAAATATAGTTCATCTGCATATTTTTTTATTTCCAACCCAACACCAGCACATACTTTATAACATTTATTACAACCGTTGTTGTTTAAACAGGTTGATTCCTTTATTTGAGGCCTCCATTCTCCATTAACAATATGCATAGTAATGCTTTTGGTCGGACAAGCATCTGCACATATACCGCACCCCAAGCAAAGCTCATTCTTGACAGTATAGCTAATATTTCTTTTTTTCATAATCTTTCCTTAATGAAAGTAAGTAGTTCTTTTGGTGAGAACTTTTCCTTATAATGATAATCAACAGTCTCATTAAATTTGAGATTCATACAAAATTCTTTCGTTATTTCAGAAGGATTGCGATATTTAAGAATGTACTTATTGTTATAAAAAGGAGCTTCATCTATTCTACTATTATTTGTAATTATCTTCTTATCCAAAGCAACAGCCTCACACATTCTTTGAGTATATCCAGTCCCATTTTGTTGCATAACTTCCAAAAGACATTTGGTATGAAGAATATGCTGCAAATTGGTTTGATAATCCATACCTGAAATATAACAAATTTCATCTTTATAAACTTGGTCTTCCTCTTTTACACCGACAAGATGAAAATCACATTTTAAGCCAAATGAACGCAACTTTTCGAAAGCACCGATGATTTCAGACAATCGATTCTTTGCCTTTCCCAGAAAATATACATCGCTGTCTGCAATTTTATTATCTATAATACCATGATAACTTGAAAAGACTAAAGGATGATAAATAAAGCCATAAGTATCACAATTGCTTTGATCAAATGACAATATCAAATCAAAGGTAGTTTTTACCTTTTCAACATCCACTTGAAGCCATTTATTTCCTCGACGTATCTTATTGATTAAGTCTTGTAAGAACAACACATATTTAGCTTCTGGATAGTTTTTCTTTAAATAATTAAACAATCCATAATTGTCAAATTCCAGCCAACCACCCATAAAAATAAAGCATAATGGGCGTTTGGTTTTAAAGTCATCTTTAAAATAAGTCGCATTCCATATACTTTTACCAGGAACATCAAAATAATTATAAAGAAATGCTGAAAAATGCAACTTACAAAACTTTTTTATTAATCCATACTTACCGTCAGTATGACCAGAGATGTATTTGACATTCTCGAGACCATATATATCCGAATACGATTGTTTATACAAGTCCCAATCAGAACCAAAGATTACATAATTATATTCCATACTTTAAAATTTTTCTTCTGATTCTATAGAAAAAATCTACACACATATAAAATTTGCCAAATTTTCTTTCTTCAATTTTTTTAAAAAAAATCAAACCATCTACATCATCTGCGGACTTACGTTTTTTGACAAATCCTTTCAATAGAGTGTAACAATAGTTTTTAAGCCAACGATTCTCTAAACTCTCAGATTCCAAATAATAAGAATACTCCTTATTTAATGGATGTAATTTTACTCTAGCTTCATTGTTTTCGACAACATATTCCATGCAAACAAAAGGAGAAAAAACTACACTAAAGTTTTTAAGAAGTCTTGAACCAAACTCAAAGTCTTCATAATAACACATACGTTCATCGAAACCACCAAGTTTTTTAAAGGCATTTTTACTACACATTGTATTGCCAGGATGAGGATAAAATTCTCTTCGCCACAAAGCTTTAAGAGGATTTTCATAGATTTTTTCCTTCTTGCCTCTAAAAGAACCAGTACGTTTATGTTCACTACTTTTATAATTTGCGACAAAAACCTCATGCTGAGGATACCTCAAAACTAGATCTACAAAATTATGAAAAGTTCCTGGCATTAATACATCATCTCCATCTAAGAAAATCAGCCATTCGGATTGAGCATTAAAAGCTCCATTATTTCTAGCTTTAGAAACACCGCCATTGGATTGCTTGATAAGTTTTACCCTTTTGTCTTGAATGCTTTCGACAATTTCTGCACTACTATCTGTAGAACCATCATCCACAATGATAAGTTCAAAATATGGATAATCTTGATTTAAAACAGACTCTATTGTCTTTTGAATATACTTTTCTTTATTATAAAGAGGTATAATTATAGATAATTTAATATTGTCCCCCATATCGTAATATCTTTTTTATTTGTTCTTTAAAGGCGGTAAAATAGAAATTCCTTTTATCACTAGAGATATCACCTCGAAGATATTTATTGATAAAATCTTCTGGGTATTTTTGTAAGAAATCAAAGATAGCACCCCGTTCAGATGTTAATTCTGTAGGATGTTTTAACTGATAGTTATAACCCGCAAGAATTACATCTAAATCTGAAGGTTCCATATAGATTTTATCGAGACATGCTTCCAATATACTTTGGCCTTTTTCTGTGTTTACGAGTATCATACTAACCCCTCTATGCTGACGAGGAAATTTTGGATTTGTACTCTTAAGTGACCAAAAATCAGCCATAGTAAAATCTCCTGCTCTTTCAGTTCTTGTAAAAGGGCATTGATAACAATCTATACGAAGGACATGACCATCCAAAAATGCTTGAAAGAAAGCACGCATCATTTCGTTATAATAGATATGCTTTATTTTACCATTAATTAACATCGTACATGCAGACACTCTTGACCAGCCTGTCAGCTTTTTGCTTCTAAACTGATAATCCATGACTTTACCTTTATACTTTTTCTCCAAATGTTCAACAATCATGTTGAACATTAATGGAGAAGGAACTCCATGACAAATCAAGTCTGCTGTTAACAAGTTTTCAAATGGCCTACGCAAAAAAAGTTTTAAAGCAGAAACCTGACAAGGTGTTCCTGTAAAAAATACAAAACGACCTTGTTGCAACAATTCTTTTACTCTTTTATAAATATTAGAAGTATTTGATTGTGCATATTTTGAGCCACATAACTTATTAAGTTCCTGCACATTATCGACAATAACATGACGAACTTTCATATTTTCAGTGAGTTCTGCTCCAACAACAACTCCACCTTTATTTAGAACATATTCAGCGACAACAGAGAATATGCCCCCAGAAGAACTATTATCAAGAACCTTGTTAGCTTTTGCCTGAGCTGCAAGTGGATAACCGGTCGGATTAAGACTATCGGCAGTATGCAACTCAGGACATATCTTAGAACAAAGGCCACAATCAACACATAAACTTACTTCAAGTTTAGGATACAAAAAGCCCTCTTTATTTGGTCTCATTGAAATTGCATGCTTAGAACAAATCTGTTCACAAGCACCACATCCACAGCATATTGTATTGTTACTTATATTCATTAGTTCAACACCTTTTTAAGATATTCAAATGACTGTTTTCTAAACTCTTCAATTCTGTCCTCGTATAGCGCATAATCCAACATAAGTTCATCATAAGAATTAGGAAGTTTATCTCCTATAGATAAAACTCTTGACTGTAATCCTAATGTTTCAATAATGTCAGATTGTCTATTATCTTTTGTTGGTACATTACTAGCAATTGCATAGAAAGGCTTACGAAAGTTTATAGAAAAAGCAACACTATGAAAAGAACAACAAATAACAAAAGAGGCATCTGCAAAGAGACGCAAAAACTCACGTGGACCTGCCCCTATCATAGGTTTAAAACCTTTTGCTATTTCATAAATTTCAGAATTTAAAACCACAACTTTTTTTGCTCCAACTATTTTTTTTACACGACGTACTAATTTGTCTGCATATGGATAAGGGTTAATTGCATAAGCTTGTATATATACAAGAATGTATTTCTCCTTTATTGGATTTTCTTTCGCAGCAAACTTCATCCATTCCTCTTTCGTTAGAAGAAGTGTTGGGTCACAACAATGGACTGCTTTTATTCCTGCAAGTTCTTTTGTTATCCTAACTCCTGTAGATTCACGTGTAGATATGGCATCATACCTTTTTAAGTATTTTCCATAATCTACAGCATATTGAGGATAAAACTCGCTTGTACCATAGCTTGCAGCATATGCAATTTTTGGTTTATCATCAGGAGCAAAGTTTAGAAGAAAACTATAGTCATTTGCATAATAACGAGGATTCCATGTTTGGTCGCTTCCTGTCATATAGATATCAAATACAGGAGGATTCTCAATGATACTAACCATGTCATACGAAACATTTGTTTTCTCTATTTGACTTTGAAATTGAAGAAACTTTTCATGTGCCTTTAGACAAGCCCATTTCTGATAAGACACCTGACCAATAGGCATACCATGAAATAAGCGATATGAATATTTAAAAAAATTCTTCCATATTCGTACTAACAAAGGTGCCACATAACGTTTTGCTTCTCCACCCATCGCATTCTTACGATGATAATCTGTAGGATATTTATAATCTATCAAAACAGGATGATGACCCATTTCTTTTAGAATATATGATGTGGCAAAAGTTTGAAGCACAGAACCAAAATTTGCCTGCTGAATTGTTATAAAACCAATTTTACTCATTATTTATATACAATATTATATCTATCAAAAATAGCAAACAATATTTCTACACGTGTAGAGGTATAATGTTTATCCAAAAATTCATTAGCTAAAGAAAAGTCCATTGGAGCAGATTTTCTCAACAAATTTAATTTCTTTTCAAAACTATTATAATCAGGAACATTGCCGACATATTTATCTAACTCATAAAAACGAGTATCTGCATTATCAGGATAATGAGCTAAAACATAACAACCACCAGCTATCATTTCAAATAATCTTGGTGTTACTTGATTAAAACTAGAAGTTTCAGTTTTATTATTATCCAAACCAGGAGTCGAATAACATGTTATCTTACTATTTCGAATCATTTGAATATAACTTTCACGACCTGTATCTTTTGCTACGAAGTTTCCATGATTATCTACATACTCTCGGTTCTTTGAACTACGCGAACCTATGATATATTTAAAATCAGGATGACTTTTTTCATATTGCTTCAGCATTTCCAAAAAATATGGTGAAGGACGCCCCAAGAAGCACAGATCGTATAGCTTTTCATAATTATCAATACGATTTGGCTTCATATAATCTGGTATAGACAATGGCCAATGCTCAATATTTAAAGGACAATTATGACTTTTTAAAAATTCTACAATTTCAGCACTAGTAACTAAAACTAGCGGACAATCTTTATATGCTTCATAAAATTCGGATAAATCTGACTCTTGTAGCCAAAAGTCTATAATGACTGGAATTGTACTTTTATTTAACCAAGGTTCTTTTTTAACATCAGCTTTCATCACAAAGAAAAGTGAAAGATTTTTCGATGATTTAAACCTTTTGTAAAAGCCAGTCAAACCTAATTTTTTTATCCATCCATATATTTTATGAAAATGAAAAGATGTTTCTTTATAAAGAGAAATATTGCTCTTTTCGGAAAGAATATCTTCCCATTCATATACTATTTTAAATGGCGCTGCAATATTATAATTACGTTGCGTTATTAT
>ERZ1026876.711-NODE-711-length-19054-cov-4.308385_pt1 | contig 19054 bp, 21 predicted proteins | sample MGYA00380168_ERZ1026876 | MGnify/ENA primary metagenome ERZ1026876 (study PRJEB33269, sample SAMEA4719804) | human gut metagenome | biome: human-associated habitat; feature: organic feature; material: feces | place: Cameroon | collected 2013-10 ... | reverse complement strand
GAGCCACTTTGGGAAATTCATTGCAGCCAACCCAGGAGCAGAAGCGAGAGGATTCCACCTGAATACACTCGCTTCGACATTCTGCTCCTGGAAGGAAATTGTTCAAAAATTCCTTATCGCAAACGAACAGATGAAGCAGGGGAATCCTGAAGGTCTGAAAGTTTGGGTTAATACAGAGCTCGGAATGCCATGGGAAGAGCGCGGAGAGCGCATCGAAGAAGACGAGATCATGTCGCGGCGTGAAATGTACGATGCACAGGTCCCGGATGGCGTTCTTGTACTTACGGCTGGTATCGATACGCAGGATGACCGATTTGAAATCGAAATCGTCGGATGGGGTATCGGTAAGGAAAGTTGGGGAATCCGGTATCAAAAAATATTCGGAGATATGTTGGGAGAGCAGGTATGGCGAGATCTCGATATGCTTTTACAAACAACATTCTACAAGCGCGATGGAACCGGGCTCAGAATTGCTGCAGCTTTCATTGATTCCGGAGGCCATCACTCGAATGAGGTGTACGCTTTCACGAAACAGAGATGGGAACGCCGTGTATGGGCCCTGAAGGGAAAGGGCGGACCGGACACACCGTACCTAAGAAACCCAACAAAAAACAACAGAGAGAAAACTCCGCTTTTCATAGTCGGAGTTGACAATGGAAAAGCGCTTCTTTATCAACGCCTACGCGTAACGACAGAAGGACCGAACTATTGCCACTTTCCGTTGAATGAGGGAACCGGATATGACGAGGCTTATTTCAAAGGTCTCACATCGGAGAAGATGGTGGTCAGATTCCGAAAAGGCCGCGCGGTTACAGCGTGGGAAATCGTAGACAGCGACCACAAGAGAAACGAGCCACTCGATTGTAGAAACTACGCGCAAGCGGTCATGGAGGCGATCAACCCACCGCAGCTCATGACGAATGCAGAAGAATATCAGATGCCGAAGCCGCAAGGCAGGCGAAGGATAAGCGGAGGTATATAATGGCGATTTATTCGAAAGAACTATGCCAGAAACAACTTAATATTTGGCTAGAGGCTGAGAAAAAAGTCGCCGCAGGCCAGAGCTACCAGATCGGAACGCGGATGCTTACGAGAGCAAATTTGAAGCAGATCCGAGAGGAGATGGAGTACTGGGCAGGGAAACTGCAGGAAGCGGAGTCTGAATCCAAAACCGGCGGAAGAAACCGAATGTACCACTTTGTTCCGCGCGATATGTAAGGAGGCATGATGGTAAACATCATAGATCAAATCTACACAGCCTTGGCCCCGATTCACGCGGCCAAAAGAATTGCCGCCAGGTCTGCAATTCAGGTGCTTAATTCGGGCTATGGAAATTACGGTGCCAACCTGACTAAAAAATCTTTGCGCGGGTGGAACTTTGCTGGAGGTTCAGCGAAAGAGGATATCGAAGATAATATCGACATCCTCAGACAGCGCAGCAGAGATGCTTATATGGGCATACCTACAGCGGCAGCAGCGCTTAAAACGAAACGCACGAACGTCATTGCTGGTGGCCTTATCCCGTCGCCGCAGATTGATTCTGAATTCCTGGGACTCACAATCGATGAAGCCGAGAAAATTCAATCTAAAATCGCACGAGAATTTTCAATATGGGCAGACACACCAACATGTGATGCTGAACGAATTGACAATTTCTACAAGCTGCAGCAGCTTGCATTTTTATCATACCTCATGAACGGAGATGTATTTGCTCTGATGCAGGAGAAAGAGCAGGCAGGGCAGCCTTACTCCCTTCGAGTCAGATTAATTGAAGCTGACCGGATATGCAGTCCGGATCGGTATGATCGACTGACGCCTTGCACGGTGCAGGGGCGCAATGTTTATCAGATTGTGCAGGGAGTAGAAACTGATAGCGACGGAATGGTCGTGGCTTATTGGATCTGCAATCGGCACCCACTGTCAGACACGGCGTACATCGATTCCAGCCAGCTAAAGTGGACAAGAGTGGAAGCATACGGATCGGCTACCGGGCGACGCAATATACTGCATGTGATGAACAGGGAACGCGCCGGACAGCGGCGAGGCGTCCCGATTCTCGCACCGGTACTAGAAGCCGTCAAACAGCTTGGGCGATATACAGATGCCGAAATCACGGCGGCCGTTCTCTCAGCGATGTTCACTGTCTTTATTCAAAAGGAATCACCTTCTGATGCGCGACCATTCGGAGAAATGCTACCGCCGAATCAGCTCGTGGATGAAGAAGATAAAGGAACGATGGAACTCGCGCCCGGAGCAATCATTGATTTGAATCCTGGCGAGAAAACAGAGTTTGCCGATCCGAAGCACCCAAACACCGGATACGATGTTTTTACCGATGCGATCATAAAGCAGATTTCCGCGGCGCTCGAGATTCCACCAGAGGTCATGTTTAAGCAGTTTTCAACTTCCTATAGTGCGGCTCGCGGAGCGTTAAACGAGTTCTGGCGAACATGCAACATGGAACGAGATTGGTTTAAAGATGATTTTTGCAAGCCGATTTATGAAGAATGGTTCTCTGAGGCCGTGGCAAGAGGCCGCATATATGCGCCTGGCTATTTTGGCGACCCAGTTATAAAGAAGGCGTACACAACCTGCTTATGGAGTGGCCCGTCAAGAACGAATCTTAATCCGGTACAGGAAGCGAACGCGGCGAAGATAAGAGTGGCGGAGTGCTTCACAACCGCGACAGAAGAAACGGCGCAGATGTCAGGAGGCGATTGGTCGAGAAATGTAAAGCAGCGAATCATAGAGGCAAGGAAGAAAAAGGATGTAGACGATATATTAAATCCAACTCCAACAATCAAGGAGGACATACATGAGTAAGAAATTCTGGGAGTTCCGCAACTCTGCCGATGGCAGCGCGGAGCTCCTTTTATATGGCGATATTTCAGAATCATCATGGTACGGAGATGAAGTCACTCCGCGGCAATTCAAGAGAGATATGGATGAGCTTGGAAGTGTAAACGACATCACAGTACGCATTAATTCCGGAGGTGGAGACGTATTTGCGGCCACCGCGATTGGAAACCTTCTCGAGACCTGCTCGGCAAATGTTACGGCGGTCATTGATGGACTATGCGCAAGCGCAGCAACGATCATTGCTTGCCATTGCAACAAGGTTGTTGCTTCAAATGATTCCACCTACATGATTCATCCGGTAAGCATTGGGCTTTGCGGATATATGACAGCCGACAAACTGAATGAATACATAAAGGCGATAGAAGCCATTAGAGAAAACATTGTTTCTCTTTATGCAAAAAAGACCGGCCGAGACAAGGATGAGATCGCAGCTCTTATGGATGCTACAAGTTGGTGGCCGGCATCCGAAGCGAAGGAAAATGGATTTGTTGACGAGCTTACAAATGATGAAGCTGACACGATTGTTGAAAACAAGGACGGCCTTCTATTTGTGAATTCCGTGAATATGAACATCCCATTTTCCAACGCACCTAAATTCGTGCAGGACAGCCTGAAGCATATCCCGGCAGCAGGCGGTTTTGTAAATAAAACAACACCGGCAGATGTGCCGGGAGACGATTCTACGAAGGAGGTAGACAAGATGGATATTAAGACCATCGATGATCTGAGAAATGCTTTTCCAGAGCTTTGCACCCAGATCGCAGAACAGGCGGCAAACAGCGCGACAATCGCAGAGCGTCAGAGAATCCATGACATTATGGATATGCGACTTGCTGGCTCTGAGGAAATCGCAAACGATGCTATGTTCACAAATCCGACAAGCGCAAGTGACTTCGCAAAAGCTGTCGTGAAGAACATGAAGGAGAAGGGTAACACATACCTTGACGGAATCAAGAACGACGCAAACAACGGCGGCGCGAATGGTGTGAACTCAACTCCACCTGAAGATACCAACGAAGACGACTTTATGGATGCTATCCGTAGAGCCAACCATGTTAAGTGAGGAGGAATGAATCATGGCAATGGATTTAGCTAAGAAGACATTTTCCTGTGATCCTGATTATCTCATCGCCGGAACGAAGATTCCGATCGAGACGGCCACGAAGGAAGCGGCAGAGGCTATCCCTGCTGGTGCTCCTGTTATTCTTGCTGGCGGAAAGGTGAAAAAGGTTACAGCAACAGCCGGAGACTCTTCTACTTTCACGGTTTCTACCGATGGGCTTTACGGCATCGCGGCCGAAGATGTGGAGTCTGGCAAGGAAGCAATCGTGTACCTCACCGGAGAGTTTTTCAAGGATGCTCTTGTGCTTGAGTCGAACGTAACTACAGACAATCTCGAGGTTCCATTCAGAGAGATCGGCATTTTCTTAAAGTGATCAAGGAGGGAAAGTTATGGGAAACGAAATTGATATTTATTCTCCGCGATATCTCGCTGAGGTAGTTAGAACTGCACCGCCGGTACATACCTTTTTTAAAGACACGTTCTTTAAGAACGTGAAGCCGTTCTCTACCGAGCGCATCGATATTGATATCAAGAAGGGCGACCGCCGCATGGCTGCATTTGTGCATCCAAAGGTTGGCGGCGAGGTGCTGAAGGAAAATGGATACAAGACAGAAAGCTATAAGCCACCGCTCGTTAATCCGTATGATATCACTACTGCCGATAAGCTTCTTAAGAGACATCCTGGAGAGAACATTTATAGTGGCAGAAGACCTGCAGACAGGGCAGCGGAGAAACTCGCCGAAGAGTACGCTGCACTTAATGATGCGACGACAAGGCGTGAGGAGTGGATGGCTGTACAGGCTATTGTGAATGGCTCCATCCCGATCGTTGGAAAGGGTGTAAACGAGGTTATCGACTTCGGGCTTACGAATAAAGCCACACTTACAGGAACTAAAAAGTGGGATGCTACAGCTGCTAAGCCGCTCGACGATCTCGCTGATTGGACAAACGATGTACTCATCAATGGCTTCGCAAATGTAGACATGGCAATCATGGGTAAGAGCGCGCTTCGAGCATTCCTCAACAATGAAACCGTGAAGGAAAGACTCGATAACCGCCGCATCGAGATCGGCCAGATCACCCCTAGAGATCTTCCAAATGGCGTTAAGTATGTTGGTCATCTCAATGATCCGGACCTCGATATTTACACGTATTCCGAAGTGTATTTTGATGACTGGACCAATCCGGAGAAGCCGGAGACAAAGCCGCTCATTCCTGATGGCGCAGTCGTTCTTATCTCTTCAAATGCAAGCTATATGATGGCGTATGGCGCTGTCACATACCTTGATGAGAAGACCGATCAGTGGATTACTGAGGAGTCTTCCAGAGTCCTTAGAAGTTTCACTCAGCATAAGCCGGATGCAAGAATCCTTGAGCTTATGGCACATCCGCTTCCGATTCCGGACAAGGCGGATAGCTGGTATGTAGCTACTGTAGTTTAAAGGTGAAATCATGGCGCTTTTTGAAGTTATACAAACGACTGAAAAACCGGATACTCAAGATGTTGAACAGATGACGTTTAAAATGGCTGTTGCAGAAGACGTCGATGACATATTCTTTGACATCACCGAGCACGCGGATATCCATGTTGTTGACGGAAAAGAAGCACCGGTAATCATCGAAGAAGATAAGCTGCAGGAACACACATCCCACTGGGAGAATGGTGCAAAGCAAAACTTTGATACTGGACTCTATGAGTCTCACTGGATCATGTATATAAAAGCTGCCGACTATGGGCCGAAGCCCAAAGTCGGTAAGCAGCTTGTACTCGATGATGGGACGAAGCAACGCCGCATATTCAAGATATTGCAGTGTAGAGAAGAGGCTGGGATTTTCCGCATGATAATGCAGAGGATAAGACAATGAGCATTGCATACAAGGACGACGGCATTGTGATTGGCGTAGAAGGGCTGAGTAAGGTTGAAAAAGAACTCGGTAATATTCGTTCTAAGCTTCCGGCCGTCGAGAAGTTTGCGATCAATAAAACCGCGCGGTACACGCGAAAAATTATGATCCAGCAAGCAAAGACGAGGTATGCGCTCAATGCTGCAGGTCAAAGGCACCTTAAAGATCTTCAGCAGAAAAAGAAAGCAACAAACAGCGACGCGACAGCAGAGCTTTTTATTGCATCGATGCAGAATGATTTGGGGTATTTTACCTCCAGCCCGAAACGACCGTATGTCGGAAGAGAAGTATTTGACGCGCCGGAGTATTTCAAAGGAAAGGTTCTCAAAGTCAACCCGCTTAAAAAATTAAGCGGAACCGCAAGGTTGAGTAAAGGTTTTCTTCTTGAATTTTCGAGCGGACATGTCGGAATGGTTCAAAGAGTGGTTGGCTCAAGTAGTAAAAACAAAGTGACAAAAAAGGGACGGCCACGCTGGACGACGCCCGATGGCAGAGTTGAGAAAGTACAGACGATGGGGTCCCCGTCGCCGACAGCTATGCACAATACAGTTTTTCCTATCGTTGAGCCGGAAGTTGAGAAATACCTTGAAGACGCTCTGCTGGACCGTGCAGAGCGAGTACTCGAAATCGCAAAAGCCAGGGGTAAATGATGAAGAATTATGTAACCATGCTGCAGGAGGCCGGAATCGGTCGAACGCCTCAGCTGTGCCAAGATGCGCTTATCGACGAACTTAAAGTATTGTTCAATGGTAAGAAATACTCAGGACAAGAAGGACGCGAGGAACTGACAATATACAAGCAGGATCTCCCGATTCCCGAAGATAACGATGAGGATGTAGACACTGAATCGTCGCCGTCGCCATATATAGTTGTTCAGATGCAAGATGGCACGGTCTCCAATGACAATAGCACGCAAACGGTCACATTCAGTTTGATTCTGTGCTGTTACGACAATGGAAAAAAGCGAGAAGGTTATCAGGATGTCGCAAACATCAAAGAAGATATCGTTCAGCACATGTGTGCAAAGCCCTACTTCGGAGGATGCTTTACTGTACTAAAGCCGATTGCGTGGGCGCTCCAGATAAACGACACAGCACCGTATTACTACGGAGCGGTAACGTTGATCTGCACTGCGCCAGCAATGACGCAAGCAACCGAATTGGAGGCACTGTTATGACAAAAGGCGACGCTCTTGTGTACTGCGGACCATCCGTGCGCGGAGTCGCAAAACAGTATACGGTGTTCTCTGGTGGGCTCCCTAGAGAAGTTGAGGAGTTCAGAGAAAAGCATCCGTTAATTAACGATCTTATTGTACCGGTTGAGGACTTTCCAGAAATGAGAAAAAAGATCGAAACGCCGGGTACAAGAGAATCACTCGTATATCGAAATATCAAATCAGAAATTTTATAAGGAGGAAATAACATGGCGTATAAGCATGGAGTTTATACCAGTGAGGCAGCCACGAGCATTGTTGCTCCGATTACAGGAACAGCAGGATTAATCGTCGCTGTCGGCACAGCACCGGTCAACATGGTTGCTGATCCGAAGGCCAACACACCGATTATTGCATATAGCTATAAGGAAGCAGTAGAGGCAGTTGGATTCAGTAACGACTTCGAGAAGTACACGCTTTGCGATGCCATTAGTGCGTGCTTCCAGGTTGTAGGAACTGGCCCAATTATTCTCATCAATGTGCTTGATCCAGCAAATACGAAGTTCACGGCCGATATCACAACAACGACGGCAGCAGTTACCGACGGAATCGCAAATGTGGGCGAGAATGGAATTCTTGTAGACAAGCTTATTGTGAAGAAGGATGCAAGCACTACCCTCGTCAAGGGAACGGACTACACAACGGCATGGGATGATGATGGAACACTCAACATCATTCTTTCTGAAAACGAGAAGACAAAGGGCTTAAAGTCGCTCACTCTTTCTGGAAAGAAGCTCGACCCTTCAACCGTTAAGGCAGCTGATATCGTCGGCGGAGCTGATTCGAACACTGGAGCAGAGACGGGAATCGAGGTTGTCCGTCAGGTATTCCCTAAGCTCAACATGGTTCCTGGAATTATTATCGCGCCTAGATTTTCGGCAGATCCTATGGTTTCCGCCGCACTTCAGGCTAAGACTAATGCACTGAATGGTTCGTTCGGTTCAACGTGCATCATCGATGTTGACTCAAGCTCAACAGGCGCAAAGAAATATGCCGATGTAAAGACAAAGAAGGAGGCACAGGGACTCACTTCTCAGAATGCTTACGCCGTATGGCTTTACGGAAAGATCGGTGAGACCGTATACAGTGGCTCTTCTCTTGCGGCAGCACTCACTGCGTACACAGACGCGGTAAACAACGACACACCAAATGTATCACCGTCGAACAAGACTATTTCTATTACATCAGCGTGCCTTGCAGATGGAACAGATGTGCTTCTCGACAGAGAACAGGCGAACGTGGTGAATAGCTTTGGTGTCGCAACCTGGCTCAACATGAATGGATTTAGACTTTGGGGAAATAATACCGCGGCTTATCCCGGTGTTACAGATTCAAAGAACAGATGGTTTTCTGTTCGTAGATTCATGACATGGGCTGCCAATACGTTTATTTTAACATACTCACAGAAGGTTGATGATCCTAGCAATCCACGGCTTATCGAGGCGATTGTGGACAGCGAGAATATCCGCGGCAACGGATTTGTTTCAAGAGGAATCTGCGCTCGTTATGAAATCACATATGACGCAGAAGAGAATGCAAGCGCCGAGGATGGACACGTTATTTTCCATCAGTACATGACACCATACGGGCCGGCCGAAGTTATCCAGGATGTAATCGAGTATGATCCTGAAGCGCTCAAGAATGCGCTCTCAGCATAAGGAGGCAATAAATGACGATTAGTTCAAATTATGTTCCAGAGAAGATCAATGACGCAAACCTTTATCTCGATGGAAACATCATGATCGGCACCAACGCCTCTCTTGACCTTCCAGAAGTGAAGCAGAAGACAAGCACGACTACTGGCGCTGGTATCAGCGGAGAAATCGATAGCCCTAACATCGGCCAGTTCGAGTCGATGGAGCAGACTGTTGGATTTAATGTGCTCTACAGCTCTGCAACGGATATGCTCAAGGCGAATTCCAATGTCAATCTTACTATTCGCGCGGCACAGCAGGTGTACGACAAGAACGGCGGATATGCATTCAAGGGGCTTCGAATCGTTGAGCGCGGCCGGATTAAGTCTGCAAAGCTCGGCAAGGTTGAGGCTGGCTCATCCATGGATTCAGAAGTAACGATCGAGCTCACATACATTCTTGTTGAGGTCGCTGGAGAAGAGGTGCTTTGCATTGATAAGCTCAACCACGTGTATAGAATCGACGGCGAGGATCAGCTCGCCGAGATCAATGCGCTGATTTAACAAACGAGCACGAAGAAGAGAATGGCTTCTTCGTGCTTAATTTTTATTTATTGTGGAGGATAAGATGGGAGAAAGTAAGAATATCATTAAACTCAAAAAGCCATACGCTTTCGAGGGAACAGAACACACCGAGATTGATTTATCAGGAATCGAGAATCTGAAAATCTCAGACGCGATCGACGCTCAGAACGAGTGCTTTAGCGAAAGAGAAGTTGCAGCTTCTGTTCTTCCGGAAACATCAACAGCGTTCACAAGAAAGCTTGCAGCAAAGGCCACAAAGTTCCCGATCGAGTTCTTTAAGCTTGCGCCGCGCCCTGTTTCGAAAAAGGTTAGCCAGTTTGTTACCGGATATCTGAATGTCGCGGCGGATAGCGAAGATCATACGATGAAGTTCGAAAAGCCGTATATCTTTGAAGGGAAGACGTATAAAGAAGTCGATTTATCCGGAATCGCAAGTCTCACCAGTATGGATGAGTCGGCCGCTGAGAACAGAATGGCTTCTGAGGGCATTGTGTCAGCAGATACGTCAACGAATTATTTCTATGCATGCATCATTGCATCGACAGCGACAGGGCTTCCAGAAGAGTTTTTTACAAATCTCCCGCTTATTGAACTTCTCAAGCTGAAAGTGAAGGTAAACTCTCCGAGTTTTTTCGAGTAAATGCAACAGCAAAAGAGCTCCGAAAGGCGGCAATCAAACTGGCCGCCGCCACAAATACGGGGCTCGATTTCTATTTGAATTTGCCAATACGAGAGTTTGTTGAAATTAACAACGAGGTTGTTCAGGAATGGCAAAAGGAAAAGCACTAGAACTCACAATTCGAATAGCCGGGAAGATGGATAAGAGTCTTGTGCAGACACTTAATTCATCCCAGAAACGAATCAGCAGTTTTTCAAAAAGCATCAGTGCTATTGGCACGGTTGGAATTGCGTCTATGGCAGCCCTCACCACAGCCACAGTTGGAGCACTCGTAAAGTGCACTGATGCGGCATCTGAGTATCAAAGCCAGATGGCACTTGTTACAAAGTATGTAGATGGCCTAGCTGACGTAAATGGTAAAATTTCAAATACGCTTGCTGTCGGAGCCGATGGCTCCGTGCTCAACGGAAAGACATATGTCCAAAACTACGAACTTGTTTATGACGCAATTCAGAAGCTAAGCACAGAAGTTCCACTTACTCACGAATACCTTACTCAGATGGTGGCCGACTTGGGACAGTCTGGAAAGACCATTGAGCAGATATTTAATTTTGATAAGGACGGAAATCTAACAGGCGGATTGGCGAAGGATGCGGCGGTCATGGCTTCCGCATGGGACATCGAGGCGAAAGAAGCTGCGGACTACGCGGCAAAATGGGAGAACGCATTCGGAATGTCACACGACCAGGTGATGACATTAGCGAATCAGATCAACTATCTTGGCGCACATTCTGCAACAACGGCGGCCGAAATTGCGAATGCCGTAAACCAGGCAGCCTCTCTCGGACAGGTTGCCGGCATCGCTCCTGAGACAACCGCAGCCATCGCCGATGCCATGCTCGCCACAGGTGTTGCTGCAGATAGCGTCGGAACATCTGTTAAACGTATGTATTTGAACCTTTCAAAAGGCGAGAATATGACGAAAAAGCAGAAGGGCGTTTTAGCTGAATTTGGCATGTCGGCCGAGCAGGTAGCAAAGGGCCTGCAGTCCGATAGTGTTGGGACACTCAGCAAAATATTTGACGGCATTTCTAATCTTCCGGATTACAGAAAACTCGACGCCGTAGGACAGCTTTTCGGCGTATGGGCAGCCGAAGGCGGTTCAAAGATTGTCGGAAATCTTGACGTATATAAAAATGCACTCGATATGGTTTCCAATAATAATCTCTGGGGCGAGATTAAAGATGCCAACGGTAATGTAACTCAAAAGAACAGCTTACAGCGCGAGTTCGACATCAAGATGGATCAGGACCCGAAGGCACAAAAACAGCTCAGGGAAAATGCTTTTCAGGTATTGCAAGAGGATCTTGGAAAGTCGTTTGTTCCGCTCAACGTATCGATCGACAAAGGGCTTCGAGACCTTTTTATGGACCTAGACGAAAATGCGCCACAACTGCAGGAACTTGCGGGAACGCTCGCGGACCTCGCCACAAAAGGTATCGGAAAACTGAGCGACGCTATTCAGAACGCACTTCCGTATATCACCAAACTCGTTGATTATGTCAACAAGAATGGCGATGCGGTCGTTTCTGGAATCGGGAAAGTTGGCGCAGCGTTTGTTGCTATGAAATTCGCTCCAACCATCGAGGGTGCCATCGGTGGAGGAGCAGATCTTCTGCTTGGGGATAAGCTCGCATTTGGCGGGCGGAGTGGTGGACTTATTGATTCCGTGATAAATGCACCGGACAATATATCCGATCTTCTGCTCGGTAAAAAAATGCGGAAAGGTGGAAGAAAGGGTGGAATCCTTCACAATATTACATCGGCCGGAAGGAATGCAAAAAACGGCATAGGCGGTTATTTTTCAAGTGTTAAGTCAAACATTGAAAAGATGAAGCCAAACACCGGATTATCCGGAATTGTCAGTGACGCCGTTCAGAGTTTTTGGAACACCGTTGAGCTGAATAGCAGAAGCAATGAAACCACATTGCCGGCTGTTCTTAATGGGACGAAGAATGAGCTCTCGACTCCGCTGAGATTTATCGGCGGGAGAAATAACCGGCGCACATCAGCACCGTCTCTTTCAATCCCGCAGAGAATCCTTGGTGGATTGTTCGGACAGAACAATATCATCGCGCCACTTCTCGGTGCCAGCGGCTCCATCTTAAAAAATCTAAACGTCGGCGGAGCAGCAAGCGGAATCGCCGGATTAATGTCTCCGCTATCGGGGGCGCTCACCGGAATTGTGACGCATGCGGCGCCGGTCATGCTCGCGCTGTCTGGAATCATCGCACTCGCAGGAATCCTCGGAGACCACTTTGACGACATCGGATCGATAGTTGAGAAGGTGTTCGGAAAACGCGGCCTGCAGGTTTTTGAACTTTTTAGAGGAAAGCTCGAAACGGTAAAGACGTTCGTGAGCGGTTTGTTTCAGGACGGCGGCGTCGCTAATGCATTGTCGCCTGTACAAAGTGCGATCACAAATATGTTTGGGCAGGATGCAGGAAACGCATTCGGCGGGCTGACAACTATCTTGCAGTCCGGAATGGGAGTGCTGCAGCAGATCGTTACATTCTCTATGACATACGTGAAACCGGCCATCGAGACCATTCTCACGTTTATCACGCATACTGTAATACCGATCATACTGAATGTATTCACAGCGGCAGCTCCAACAATCGGTTCGATTATTACAAATGTCGGTTCGATTATCATGACGGTATTCACGACAGCGGCGCAGGTAATCGGAGCACTGTCTCCGGTAATCGGGGTCATCGTTACTCTGCTCCTCGAATTCGGGAGCTTTGTCATACCGGCTGTACTCGGCGCATTCGATGGATTCACAAGCACGATCCTCCAGGTTGCTCAGAGCATACAGGGAGTGTTCAGCGGCTTGATTGAATTCATCACGGGAGTATTCACTGCGAACTGGCAGCAGGCATGGGACGGAATCAAAAGTATTTTCGGTAACGCATTCGATGCTCTTGTCGGTTTGGCAAAAGCGCCGCTCAATGCAATTATCGGAATTGTCAATGGTCTGTTCTCAAAAATCGGATCAATAAAGATTCCTGATTGGGTGCCTAAAAGTCTTGGCGGCGGGAAAACATTCTCGTTACCGAAGCTCTCCTACCTTGCGAAAGGTGGATTCACCAACGGTCCGTCCATCGCGGGCGAAGCTGGTATGGAGGCTGTTATCAGTTTCCAGAGAAGCAGCAGGCGCGAGAACCTAGCTATCTGGGAGAAGGCAGGCCAAATGCTCGGGGCGAACAGAAATGAACTTCTGACTCTTGACACATCGGGCGGCCGCAGATCTGCATCGTTCGGGAATTTTGTGTTCTCGCCGCAGGTGACGATCTACGGAAATGCAAGCAGGCAGGATATCGATGATGCTCTATCTGCGAAGCAGGCCGAGTTCGAAGCTCAGATGGAAGAATTCATCAAGAACAAATTAAGAACTAGATTTTAAAGCGGAGGCGTGATTATGAGTACATACACAACGATTGCAGGCGACACATGGGACATCATCTCAAAAAGAGTGTATGGAGATGATCACGCCTTTCCTGCTTTAATGGATGCAAATCAGCAGTATATAGAAACGCTGATTTTCGATGGAGGAATCGTTTTGAATGTTCCAGATATCGAAAGCGAGAACAAGGAAGATACTTCAACGGAAACGGACGCAGCTTTATGGAGGGATAGCATGTCATGAGTAGTGTATACCCAGCATACGCAAGAGGCTCTTATGTAGATATCAAATACGATGGTGCCGCATTAAATCTCTCTAAGCAGCTCAAATCTTTGTCCTATACCGATAATTCATCCGGGTCTTTAGACGACATAACGCTTGTGTTTGATAACCGCGACAATCTTCAGTGGTGCCCGGAAAAAGGCAAAGACCTTGATGTAACTATTATTTTAAAAAACTGGTACGTCAACAAGCAGGATCTCACATATCATTGCGGGAATTTCTGCATTGATGACATTACATATTCCGGCGCCCCTAGAACCATCACCGTCAAGGCTATTTCACAGCCAGCAAACAGTGAATTCAAGGAGACAAAGAGAACAAAGACCTGGAAGAATGTAACGATCAGGCAGATCGCCACCGAGATCATGGCGAAATACGGAATGACGAAGCTCTACTACAACGCGAACGATGTACCGGTTGCCAGCATTGAGCAATCCGATGCGACTGATTCCGATTTCTTATCCAAACTTTGTTCTAAGTACGGACTGATGCTGAAGGTTTATAAAGTCGGCCTTGTTATCTATGACGAGACGATGTATGAAGCGCGAAATGCTTTCACCTTCTTTGGAGAGTACCCTGACTCGACACCGTACAATACGACCGATGGATACGAAGAATGGCCTATGCACGAAATACAGCCCGGGTGGTCGTGGAATACTACGCTGCAGGGAACATATACAGGAGGCCGGTTAAAATATACAGATGCAAAAACAGCAAAGACATTCACGGCTACCATAGGATCGCCGGAACGTTTGCTTATTATCAACGAAAAAGCAGACAGCCTTGCAGACGCACAAAGCATTGTTGCGAGCAAGGTGAACGAAGAAAACAAAAAGCGGGTATCGATGACGTTCAGCCCGACGCTGTTCAACCCATTTCTCTTTGCTTCAACCACGATAGAGATTGTGAACCTCGGAAGGCCGGACGGCAAATATCTTGTAGATAAAGTTTCCGTGTCTCTCAGCTCGAGTGGCCTTACGCAAAACGTGACATTGCACAAGTGCATGCCGCGTTTTGATGCAAATGGTCAGCTGCAGCAGACAGAAGTTCAAAAGAAAAAGAAAGTGAAAAGCAAGTGATGGACGGAATAAGAATTGGAACCGTGAGCTCCGTGAATTATGCAGCCGGCACAGTGAGCGTGGCTTACCAGGATCGCGGCGATGGCGGTACAGATGAGATGCCGTATTTCGCATTCGGCGGTCAGTACCGCATGCCGAAGAAAGACCAGATGGTCCTCGTCCTCCACCTCGCCAACGGATCAAGTATGGGGGTCGTAATGGGGCTCATTTGGAACGGACAGAACAAACCTCCCGTATCCGGCGCGGATGCATTTTGGATGGATCTTGCAGCAGGCGCAGCGCTTCAGGCAGTTGGCGGAGCAATTACACTGAAAGGCTCATCCATCACGCTGAGCGGTGGTGGTTCTATCACGGTGTCAGAAATTATAGAGAAACTAAAAGATCACGAAAAGAGAATCAGTGCTCTTGGAGGATAAACATGGTTGGAAGATTCGGAAGCTTAAAGTTCAGAGTGAGCGACGAACAGGCTTTGACGTTTAAGGATTTAAAAGTTTCGAGATCATTAAACACAACCGAACATGAAACCCCGTGGTACAAGGGCCGTCTCGAGGTCACGGGCGAGAAGCTGGATGAGGCAACAATGACCATTTGGCTTCGTGTTGATTATGGCGTGAATCCCCGCCGGCAGCAGGAACGAATTCGACAGATGATGCATCAGAAGATGATTCACTATCTTGTCATCGGAGGAAGGCCCATCATGGATAGACGGTGCCTGATCACGAGCATGAGCGAGGGCTGGTCAATCATCATGCATAATGGTGCAGTGTTCGAGATTGGAATAGACGTGACGTTTAAGGAGTACGGATGATGGATAATTTTACTGTTCAGTTCACCGACAGCAGCGATGAATACATTGAGCTCAAACGCCAGGCGAATGTGCTTCTTTCGACAAGACGAGGAAGCATCCCACTCGCTCGAGATTTCGGAATCGATTGGGATGTGTTGTCCGAGCCGGTCAACGATATCCCTACGGATTTAGCAGTTCAGTGCATGGAACAGTTCGAAACCTATATTCCAGAACTAAAGGTTGTCGGCGTGAAGTGCGAGGAAGCAACGGACCAGGGATATGTAAAACCGATCATCACACTGGAAAGGAATCAAAGCAATGGCTGACAGTTTAAAAAAACTCACAGATTATCCGGATGTCGATTTTATCGGAGGCTATACGCTCGAGAAGTGCGAGCAAGGTATCCTTGACCGATACCACGAGAAACGGGCGCAACTCGAAGGCGGCGATCAGCAGCTTCCATTAGCCGATCACAGAAGACTCATTCTTGAAACGTGTTCATATTACTTCTTTCTTGCGCTAAAGGTAGTCGAGTTCAATGCTCGACAGAATTCCATAAAGGATGCATACGGAGATTACCTTGAGCGCCTTGGAATCGGAAAGCATGTATCGCGCCGCGATGCCGCTGGAGCATCTGTCACCATACGATACTTGATGAGCTCGGCGAGAGTTGCCGCGACACCGATTGCTGCCGGATCGCGAGTGACCGCTGGAGACAATGTTTACTTTGCGACAAACGAATACGCCGAGATACCGGCTGGCGAAACATTTGTCGATGTAAGCGCGACATGCTTAACGCCTGGGAGAAATGGTAATGCATATTCAGTCGGCGAGATTGACACGATGGTTGATATCGTCGCTTTCATTGATTCTGTATCGAATACAACAGCACCAGAGAACGGGCGAGATAAAGAATCAGATGACGATCTCAGAGAGCGCATCTATGCGGCACCTGATGGATTCACAACAGGTGGAACCACTGGCGCTTATGAATACCTTGTCCGTGCGTTTGATTCGACCGTCGAGGATGTTCTTGTCGTGTCACCATCGCCTAGAGTGGTTCACATCACAGTACTTCTCACTGGCGGAGCAATACCGGGTGAAGAATATCTTAAAGAACTTCAGAACTTTATCTCTGACAAAACGAAAAAGATGCTTACCGATAAGATCGAAACGGCAGCACCGACGACGAAGACTTATGCGATCGACCTCACATACTATATAAACTCATCCGACAAGATCAAGGCAACCACGATCCAGAAGGAAGTGAGCATGGCGATTGAAGACTACAAGTTATGGCAGAGGTCAAAGATCGGTCGAGACCTGAACCCTGACGAACTTACAAAGCGAATACTCGCAGCAGGCGCAAAACGCGTTGAGTACCGTCGACCTGTGTTTGAAAAAATCGGAGAAGATGCGGTGGCGATTCCTGGAACCGTAAACGTAGTTTATGGAGGAATGGAAAATGATTAATCTGCGAGACGGAGAGATTATTGATCTGCTTCCGGAGCCGCTAAAAAATGACCCTGATGTGGTCGCGATATCGTATGCATTGAAATGGGCAATCGGCGTCATTCTTGAGAAATCAGCAACCACTAGAATGTATGCCGATGTAGATCACATGCCAGAATACATGCTTGACTACATGGCGGTTGAGTCAAATCTCGCTTACTATGACGAGTCATTCGATATTGAATTAAAGCGAGAGCTTGTAAGGAATGCGTACATTTCGTATATGATAGCCGGAACCAAAGCTGCCACGGAGGATATTATCAAAGCGATCTTCGGTGGCGGAGAGATTGTCGAATGGTACGAAGAGCAGGAGAACCCTGGAGAGCCTGGAACGTTCGATGTAAAGACGGAAGCCCGTATGACGGATAAACTCTACGAGCAGCTCGCACAGGCCATCACTAGGATTAAAAACTGTTCGTCTCACATGAGATATGTATCGATCATGCGAGAGCTGCACAGCGAGCTCAAGGAGGCAGCAGGCACCACAGAGCATGTGACGCAGACACTTTCAAACGATGTGCGAGTTGATGCGGAGGATAATGCAATATTCCGGGATGAGTTCATTGGAGTATGGGAGTCGGCCGGAACATCCGAGAGCATGTGCATGGATATGCCACACATCAAAAGGGATGAGACAATCGACGCCTCTGTTCTCGTTGGGCTCACACAGCACAAGGAGTACACATTCTATGAGCGCCTGGGCAGTGTAGAGATCCACGAGAATAAGCCGGAGCTCATTGGAGTGACGCAGCATAGAGCATCTACGTTCTACGAGAGCGTAGACAGCATAGAGGTGAGTGGAAACAAGCCGGTAGCAATGGGGCTCACCCAGAACATTCATCAGACGATGGGAGGTAGCAAATGATTTTTGACAGGCATCAGACAACGGAGAAGGGACGGAACCTGATTGCAAAAGCCCAGGCCGGAAGGATGAAGATCCAGTTCACGAAGGTTCGGGCTGGTGACGGCCTATGGTCTACAGAAGAGGATATATCGAAGGCAACGAAGCTGAAGAATGAGAAGCAGAGCTTCGGATTCGCGAGCGTTTCGATTCCAGACGGCAATCAAAGCACCGTCATTCTGCAGGCTATTCTCACAAACACAGGATTAAAAGAATTCTACTATCTCACCGAATGCGGGTTGTACGCTGAAGACCCGGATGAAGGTGAGATTCTTTATGCCATTCTGGTAGCGAACGCGAAGTCTCAGTACCTCCCGGCGGAGAACGGAATCGGCATCTCGTACATCGAGTTAAAGATCAATGTCGAGGTTTTCAATGCATCAGAAGTCACGGTATCAGACGACGGAGTATTCACGCCGATCAGAAATTTCAACGAGCTGAAGAAGCTGTTCGACCGTGTGAATGCAGGAATCATCGGCGGTACGCCTGGGCAGATGCTCGTGAAGGACGACGGTTCAGATTATGGTTACAGTTGGCATGATAAGAACATCATCGTGCAGCCGTTTGCAAAGTTCCCGGAAGAAGGCCAGAGCGATGCGCTTTACATCGACGGCGATTCATCGGAGCTCTATATCTGGAGAGTATCGGCAGCAGGGGTGGGAGAGGATTTCAAGCTCCCACTTGGCTCTGAGGCATCGGCAACACTGCAGAAACAGATCACAGCGAATCTGAACGCCATCGTCGCACTGCAGAACAGGACGACACAGCTTGAGAGCAAGTTCGTGCAGACAAAACTCATCGCGCTTGCGAGTGGTTGGGTGGAGACAACCGAAGGTAAGACGAAGGTTTACACACAGAATATTACAGTGGCCGGAGTTACTGAGAAGACAGCAGGCCGGATCTGGCCGAACCTGCTCGCCACGACAGCGGATGCAGCAGCCGTTGAGATCAAAGCGCAGACGACATTCTCCGGGCACGGCAAAGCGTACACCGGAAACGGCGTTGTTACACTGAAGTGCTATGGCAAGAAACCTGCAGCGGATTTTGGGTTATTGATGGAGGGCAAGTGATGGAATTACTCATGATGTCGGGCGGAGACTCGACGGATTACGATGCTCTCACAGCAAAGCCAGAGAGCGTGGTTTCGGGG
>ERZ1026876.710-NODE-710-length-19076-cov-6.742968_pt1 | contig 19076 bp, 24 predicted proteins | sample MGYA00380168_ERZ1026876 | MGnify/ENA primary metagenome ERZ1026876 (study PRJEB33269, sample SAMEA4719804) | human gut metagenome | biome: human-associated habitat; feature: organic feature; material: feces | place: Cameroon | collected 2013-10 ... | reverse complement strand
ATCTTGCATAAATTAAAAATTTATGATATAATTAAGGGATCAACAAAATTTTGTTGATCCCTTTTTATCGTAAATATAATATTTAAGGAGGCAACTTATGCTAATGTTTAACGGTGAAATCATTACGCGTTACTTACTTCCCGTAAACGGGGTTCCAACAATTGTTGATGAGACAAACGACTATGAAAATATCATAAACTACGTATATACACTAGTCTTAGATGACTTTAAAGCTGATGTTCAATTGAGTAAGAAGGCAATAGAAACTTCAGATAATCCTGAGCCTTTGATTAAAAATACAATGCAAGCATTATTATCTAAGGCTATTCCATACTTAGATCAGCATGGCGGTATTGGAAAGCAATTTTCAATTGAACTAACTGAAGATAAAGACGATCATTTATTTGCTATTTTTAAGGAGTGCTAATGCAGACAGGAACCGCAATTGTAGCAATTACTTTATTGATAATTGGAATTTTTTACTTTTGGCATGAATTATGAAATATTACGGTAGCTCAAGTTTAAGTGATCCTAAGAACACAATGGCCTATGCTGTAGCTTATAGTAATTCATTACTGTTTCCTTACATAGGAGGAAGAGTTCAATTTTTGCTAGATATGCAAAGAAAGGGCAGACTGATAGAAAAGAAAGGAACAAAACTTGATCCCGTTTTTATTGTCTATTTTAGTGATAGATCAAAATTAACTTTAACTTTAGATAATCAAAGAATAAAAGTTTTTTCTATTACTGGAGTTGACAACTGCGAAATTTAGGTATATAATGCTAATGAAAGGATGAGGAACGGTTCCTCATCCAAACCAATCAAAAACTAAAGGATTTAATCATGAATATCAATGATGCTCGTAATGCCACGTTTACCTGCAACATCCGCAAGGAACTGAAGCCGTTGAATACCCGCAACAAGTCTTTCTACAAGAAGGCATGGGTGATCGAAACGGAAGACGGTATGATTCAGGCTTTGATCTCTTACACCTCGATCATCGCTATCTTCAATCACGAAACTGAAGTTTTGACGAATGTGGATTCAAAATCGTCTCCGACGACGATGCGTCACTACAACGAGTTTTTGATTCAGTGCGGTGTTGATAAGTCTATCCGTCGAATCTATGAATGTGAAAAGTTTAAGTCTTTCGTAGAATTCAAAAATCGGATCGAACAGATTGATATGAAAAATGAAAAGTATAAGGTGTTCGATCCGAAGGACGGAAAGATTAAGGAATTCCGCTACTAATTGAAAAAAGGGAAGTCTCTAATGAGACTTCCCTTTTTGTTTTAATGTGGCCCTGAAGTTTCCCCATGCGGTGCTGTATGCGTATGAGAATCCAAGACAACGCCATTACTCGAAATGGTGCCGCCTGTATTTTGGATACCACCAGTGATAGTAGCACCAGCCCCACCAGCTCCAAAGATGTTTGAAATATTCCCGCATTGAACAGGGCATTTTAATTGCGCAACTGAGGCTTCTACGATAAACGTCGCACATTTATTTGTTATATTGCCTGAGCATTCAATATCAGCTTTACTAGCTTTTATTCTAGAATTGCCGCTAACTTCACAATTTAGACTTCCGCCTATTGTTGCATTTAGATTACCCTTGATATTAGCGGTTAGATTCTGTGGTATCTCTACATTGAACCCACCATCTTTTGTGATTTCAAAACTAGCTCCCGTGCAATGCTCGTATTTTGCATTTTTGTTAACCGTATCTACAGTTAGTTTTGATCCTGATTGATCTATAATCGTGAATACGCCTACCTGATTTTGGCTTCCCTTGTCACTCATTAGATACCCTGTATAAACAGGAAAATTTGGATCGTTCTGCTGTAATTGCACACAAACAATTGATCCAATTGGCGGAACACCAAACTCACCGATATTGTCTGATTGCCCAAAAATACAGTGTTTAATTGGAATTATCCAAGGCACATCTCCAATAGAATCATCATACAAATTTGGGATTCTGCATTTAATTCTGTCTAGGTGTAGTGGATCGTTATTGTCAATTACCATACCTTTATATATTTGTAGCCCAGTTAATGTGTCTGGTATCTGCGAATTTAGATTTATGAATGACAATTTATGATCTCCCTAATCTGCAAGCCGTAATTCTTTCAGCATAATTAACACCTCGAATAATGATTGTTCGGGTATCAACTATGTATTCACCGCTATTTATTTTGTCAGGCGTACCATCATAGAGTAGTGCTGTTAGATTGATTCGATTTAATAACGTTATCTGTGTATAGCTGTTAATAATCATTGATGCTTCAGTACTAAATAACTTACTGAATCTTGAATTTTGATAGGTACCTAGCCAAAAGTTTGAAGAAACATCAGGTCTGATATTTGAAAATCTAACAATAGACTGTCTTATAGCCTTTGCTATCTCTGTGTTATAATCTATACTTTTGCTAACTGTTAGACTGTCATGAATTTTGTTCTTTTGCTGATCTAACAGGGAAATTCCATATCCACCGCCAATACAATTATTTAACCCTGAGATTGAGGATACTTGAACATCGGTAGCTGTATACGAATTTTCTACCTGCGTGTACTGAGTTACATTAAAGTACCCATCATTTTTTAGATTATTAACATCCCTATAAATTAGTGTACCCTTGGCGTTTAAGGCTAAAACCATATAGGAGGAACTTGTTTTGTATCCATGCTTTGCTAGATAGCGGCAAAACTTGGAATTTGTCATATTACCCTGACACCATAGCTGTTTATCATTAGTTACTACTACGTCAGATTTTAGATTACAACGACTTGCAATTTCCGATATTATGGAACTTGTATTATTGTTGTAAGTATTGAATGATGATTCAAACCAATATTTCGGGCAGTCTAAGTAGGCGTCTATTTGAACTGTAACCGCTGTCCCTGTAAACCGAGTTTTAAACGAATATACTCTATACTTTGACTGCTGTAACGCTATACCGTTTGTTAGTATGGATACAGTTAATAACTGTCCGTCAGCTAGTGGGTTTGAGGTGAAAAACCGAGAAGCATCTTGTAATTCTAAATATAAAAGGGGAACTGTATACTTGGTGCTTTCCGTTATATTGAGTTCTGACAGTGCGCAATACTTATCTAGCGGTACGTCTACTATATTAGAATCCTGCGTTATAGAGATTGAAATCTCAAGTTTGTTTCTCAGTTTATAACTCATTTTTAAATCACCATCGTTTCATTATTCTTTTTATTCAAGTCTTCAGAGAGTAACGTTAAAATATCTGTTTTAGATGGAATTTGTAAAACTTGCCCTATATATAAATCGGATATAGGATCGTTCAATCCATTAAAGTCAAGAATAACTCTCCATAAATCAACCGTGCCATACAGTTTGTAGCTTATACCGACAAAATTTGCTAAGTCATCAGTACTTACTGTATAAGTCTGTTTACTAGATAATCTGTATCGTAGATTTTTATAGTTTGATTTAAACGGACTGTAATACTTACTTTTAGTATTGAAAGGCGTGCATTCACTGTAAGTTAATTTACTCATTTTGTATCCTGCATGAATATCTTTCTTTGTTCCTCCATTGTCGGTAGGAACAAAGGCTTAAAGTCTATTGTTACAGTAGCGGCAATTGGAAAACCTGTTAAATAATGCGGACGAATCGGAAAGTCACATTTAACCCCTGTAATTACAACCGATGGAAAATACATTAGTTTCCCAAGTTGTACGCTTATTTGGTTAGTTATTAACCCTGATTTTAGCCAGGTATCGGCTTTAATTGGATTCCCGTTTAATTGCTTACTAGTATCAGTGGTTTCTTTTATATTTAGTGTTTCTTTTGCTTCACTAAAAACGCTTTCTAGCATACTACCCAAGGTTTTATTTATTTGCTTTACTTTATTTACAGCCGCATCAGCTATAGCGGTACCACTTAAATGCGGGCCTGGTGGAATTAGCATACCGTCCGTTAATCCGCCTGCGTTACCGTTGGATTCGCTAGGCGTTACCATTGATAAAAGCGTTAATACAGGTTCTTTAATTTCCTTTATCGGATCATTTTCAGCGTAAATTTTGCATTCAATACTTAACTCAGGCGTTGATGTACCGCTCCATACTTGAGCCGTCATTGCGGAGCTCATAGCTGAATAGCCAAGCATTCGCATAGTGGTTGCGATTTTATTATCCATGATTGGCTGAAATGGAGATTCAAAACTACTACTCATATCGTAGTTTACGTTTTCAGGTAGCCAGCCTGTAAATGTTTTAACTTCATTGTCTAATTGCTGAGTTATCAATATTCCATATTGGACTGGTATATCTTTTTTGCTCATTTAAACCTCATACATTCTTTTTCGGATTACAAACTGCCTATCGTGCATTGGTGATTGTATGTAAGTTTCCCCATTAGGCGTTTCATCTATGAAATCGGAGTCCTCATTTATTTGCTGAATTACGTTCTTTTCTAGTGTCATTGATTCCATAGACGTAAGCGCTATTTTAGACTTTAGTAATTCTCTCGTTTCCTCAAGTGTTAGCTTTGATCCGTTTTTAAAAAATAAATTGGGGTTAGCCTGCACTTGAGCCTTACCCATGATATCAGCGCTATATTGATTAGGATTATTAATATATTCACTAATCATTCGTTTGCCGCCTGATGCACCGAACACATAAGATATATAGATATCTGTTAAGTCAGGATCAGATTTAACGGATTTTACAGCATTGTATAATATATCTTTTATATAGGCAGAACTAAAAATTGAGGCACTTAGTGGGTCTGATCTGTCATTCTTTGGAATTCCGTATTTTTTATTAAATCTTGGATAAAGTGAATCCCAAGTTGACTGTGTAATCTGTAAGATGCCACGTGCGCTAGACAGATTGTTTGTGTTATAAGCACCAAACATTGATTCGGCTTTTGCTATTGATAATGGAATCAACGGATCAATGCCTACTATTTTTGCACCTTCAGCTACAGCCTGCAAGGATGATTGATTTTTCATTATTGCATCTATGCTACCCTTACTTTCTGTAATAGGCGCCTCGGGCATAGAATCATAGATAATCGGTGATCCCTCAATTACCGTAGCTTCTCTTTCAGCTTTTAATAAACCTAAGCCCTGTAGTGTCTCTTTTCCTTTTTTATATGCTAGATAGCCTAATCCACCAACAGCTAATGCTCCTAAAACGTATGGATTTAGGAGCAGTCTTGCACCAATTCTACCAACAAAAAGTAATGACTGAGTGCAAAAGGCAGTAATAGCACTAGCCGCACTAGCTACCGCCTGAATTACAATTCGTTGTAACATGAGTGACTTAGCTGAATTTGTCTTTTTACTTATAGCTACTTCACTCTCTAATACTTTTAATCTAGCGTATTGTAATTCGTTTAATCCTAAAGCTGATCCAACGATTGCTATTGCCTCATCCTTAGCGTTAAACCTTTGCCTATATTCAGCGTATAACTGTCTATGATCTATCATCAGAAGTCACCGTCAATCATATAAATTGAAGAATCAGCCGCTTTACCAGCCTTTGTTGTAGTATTAAGATTTATAGGCTGTATGATTGAAGGATTATTCTCTGTTTTTTCTTTCTTAGTTTCTTTATTAGCTTTTGGCCTTTCTATAGAAACTTTTTCTTTCTTAAAGTCAGGGGCTTTCGTAGTAGCTTCTTTCGGCTTTACTGAAGCTGGCTGTTTCACTGAGACAGGTTGCCTTACATTTTCTGTCTTTTTACTTTGGGCTTTGTTATCCTTTCGCTCAAATATAACGTGCTTTCCTCTTTCTAGTATATCTTTACCGCTTTCACCCTTTACAACAGCTTTTTCAGGGCCTTTGTAAAGAGTTTCGTCATTTATTGCACCTTTGCTATCAGGAATATTCTCTCTAGCGACTTCTTTAGTCTCAGGATTTACGAATTCTACTGTCTTATAATTAACTCCATTCTTAGTATATCCTCCATCCTTATTTTGATTAGTTTTAATCCATCCCTTATACTTCCCTTCTTTTATAGGTTCAGGATTATAGTCATACTTTACTTGACTTTTATATTTTCCGTCTTTATCTTTTACTACTTCAGTATAACCATCATCAGACCTTGACTTTGTTACTTCTTTGCTTTCTTCTTTTTTATTTAAGAATGGAATGTGTTCCTGTATCCATTTAGATAACTCAGGGAACATTGAGTTAAATGCTTTGACTAGGAAATCTTTTATATTAAAGTTTTCCATAAAGTATGTAAACACATTTTTAATCATTGGATACAGCATTGCTCCCATACCTACAATAGGCATAAGAAAATCGAATCCATCCCCTAGCTTTCGATAAATTGAAGAAACAAAATCCTTAGTTTTTCTCCATCCATCTACCGTTACATTTTTAACCCACGAAATAGCATCCCTTAATCCCTGTGTTTTTCTTCTTATATATGCACCAATATTTCGCTTTATATCTCTGACAGTTTTTACCGTTCTTAATAATCCATTTTGAACAGCGACTGCAATTGGACTTATCTTATTTAGCATTGCAGGGAAAATGCTATACAGTTTGGTGCCTATTGCTTCAATTTTTTGAACTATTGGACTGTTAATAGTTGCATTTTTTATATTTTGGAAAGCATCATTTACGCTTTGCTTTATATCTAATACAGCATCCTTAAAATCTCTTTTATACCCATTGATATTAGACTTTACACTATCCTTAACGCTTACAGCCTTTGTGATAACGTTATTTACAACGGTTTTTGACTTTTCAATTACTCGTTCTTTTACAGTTTTAACCCTAGACGTGAAGTTTGAAAGTACCCTGCTGTTTTCGATTACTTTAGACAGTAATGGTTTTTGTTGCGGCTTTTCAATTACTCGTTCTTTTATAATCTGGGGCTTAGTACTAACTCTGTTTAATACTTCACTCTTTAATTCGTTTTTTAATTCGTTTTTTATAGCACTAATTTTTTCGCTACTAATTCTAATCGCATTCTCAATCTTAGATTCTAACTTACTATTTTCTGTATTAGGAATTGTATTTTCAACGATTACAGGAAGCTCATTTTGCTGAGGCTTAGTATAGGTGCTAACAATCTTTTTTAATTCAGACGGAATAACGTCAAGTTTCTGAATAATTGACTTAACAATTTCCTGTACTTTTTCGTTTTCAGACTTTTTAGCTACTTGATTTTCCTTCTTTTCAACAAAAAATGTTTTAGCTGTTTGTTTAATCAGGTTAACTTGTTTTGAAACCTCATCTTTCATCTTTTGCATTAGACTATTGAGATTTCGTTTTATTTCAAGTTTAAATATCTTTTCAATAACTTTTTGAATATTGCCAGCAGTAGCGTCAACACCGATTCCGTGTAAACGGCCTACAATATCTGAGGTAAAGGATTCAGCTTGAATCTTAAATGCCTGGACTTCTTTTTTAAACAGCGCTGATGCGAGTTCTGATTGTCGTCCAATCAAAGATGCAAGTTTTGTCAGATCGCTGGACGTAAAACTACCATTTTCGATAGTAGCTATTACAGGTTCAGTTTGTTGTACAATTCTTTGCCATTTTTGCTCGGCATACATCGCTGTATTATTCATTTTATGAAATCCATATTAAGCCCTTTTGCACGGCTTCAACTTTATCTTTAATTTGCTTTTGTGCGGAACTTGATAAATAAAATAAATCATAAAGCTCCGCATCATCAGATAAATAAAAACCGTATTGCTGGGCTATTAAAACCCTACGATCAAGAATTTCTTGCCAGGTAATCCGAGGGAAGAAAGGAATGTGCGTTTAAGACTAACTCAGTAGCCTTAACCGCACCACACCTCGGACACTTAGCGTTAATCATAGCCCGAACACCAAAATTCGGAATTTTGTCTTTTGCCTGATTGATAAGCATAGCTGATTCAGGGCTTAAATCCTCAACAAGCTCGAATCTTTCCTTAAAGCTCATTAAAGAACCATCAGGTTTAGGAATTGTTAATAAAGCCGCTGGAATTGCAGAAAGAAACCAATCAATCCCTTCTTCTTCATTATCCTGAATATCTACTTCAGCCTGATCCATCATATCAAGGTAGTCAGCAACAAACATTGTGTGTAATGTTGCATTAGGATACCTATCTAGTATTTCCTTTGGCATAAACTGAGATAAGGAAATATCTACGTTATCAGCCAGTTTGATTTCCTCAAGTTTTGGTACAATAACAGGTTGTACAAAGTGAAGCGTAGATTCTTTTAATTCCCCGCTTTCTACCTTTGCGATATGCTCAGGATTCGTACATTCACACGGTTGGTTATACTGCATATTAGGGAATGAATGCTTACGTTCCCAGTACTGTAAGTAAGTGTAATCCTCTTTACACAAGCGGAAAACCGTATCCGTATAACCTTTATCACACTTAATAACTGAGTTTAAAACCTCAGCTATATAGCGTGGATTCCGATTTTCCTGTCCTTGAATAATTTTTCTAATATGCCGATGTTTAAATGGACGAATGTATAGATGCTTGAAATCATAGAATCTGAAGTTTGAAGGTAAATCAACTTCAATATAATCAGATTCTATTTCCGTTCTTTCTTCTTTTGGTAAATTACTGATAGGGGATAAGATTGGTTGGGCTATCATAATTTTCTCCTTAATTGCCAATGATACCTGAAACAGTAGAACCCATAGCTTTAATTCCCTGTTTCATAAATCCGCTTGTTAGATTCGCAAGCGAATTCCTTGATAATCCGTTCGCTTGATAATCGAATCCATCATAGAATATTTCATCTACTGAAAAAGTTACGGTTATTACAATTCGTTGTCCATCATCGGATGATAAATCACCTATTTCCATACTGGTTGGAAAAACACCGACTAGTTTACATGAATAAACGGTATTATCATTTACATCATGAATGTCAACCTGTATATCGTGCTTATACTCACCAGGGCAACGATAAAAGCCAGTATACATTTGCAAGCCTGCATCGGTAGCACCTGATACTAAATGCAACCAGTTTTGTATATATGCTAAACTTTTACAGGTATCATCCACGTAAAGTTGCATAGTTAAATCAGTTACACTAGCTTTACTAGCAAATTTGTAATCAATACCAGCCCTTGCTATGCTATCAGTTTCGTATGAAAGAGTTGGTAGTGTAATTGATTCAACATATTCAGACGGTAATTGGACAATTTGTCCTGCTTCTTTATTTAAGCCTATATCTTTCGACCAGCCCTGCACCTTTTGATACGCGTTATTAAATGTACTAGTTACAGAGGTTGGTAAAGCGCTTGATAATCCGCCTAAAATATCAAAAATACTGGATTCGCCATAGCCGTCTTTCCCCCAATACTTCACGTCTGGTAATTGAACATCCCAAAAACATGATAATAGAGGGTCTTCACGTCCCTGCATTCTTGATAGGGTTGAACCACTCAAAAATGATAGGGCTTTTACTTTGCCTAATAGATGGGTAGGATTTTTTAATAACCCTGTGCCTGTTTTAGCATAGGACTTTATGCTTGAAATAGTATCGCCAATTCCCATGACTTAAGCCTTTACAGGCCCCCACATCATAATCATTGCCGCATCAGGAGGAGCAAAACCATTCGGATGATTATATATTCGAGACAGGTTAGAAAACGAATATCTAACAGGGTCTTTTAATGTATATCCTTGTCCTTTACTATCTAATAGTAAATTGTTACTTCTCTTTTTCTGAAACAAGTCACGTTCAACAATCAACTTTTGCTCATCAGGAACATCAGGCCAATCTTCGTCTGTCTTATACAAAAGACAGATTTTGCCTTTTAAGCTATTGGATACCTCGTATCCCATTCCCTTAATATTTTTTCTTATATCAGAGTTTGCAGTGCATACGCATAGCTCTCTGTTATACGTGTTCGCTACAGAATTTATAGCTATAACGTCACGCATAACTGAAGCTAATAGTCCACTGCATTTAGTCCCTGTTACTACATTTATATAATACGGTTTCATAAAGCACCTTTTAAATACTGTGTGCCTCTTCGCTGATTAGCTTTTATAACTTCGTTTCTATAATTTTTATCTTTCTTATAGCGACTGATAACTTTTGCAAGTTTCCACAATCTATCTTTTCTAGCTGAATCCTGATGGACTTTTAGATGCCGTGTACCATCATCAGAAAGATTCCATTCTGCATTGTCTTCATCGCTAAATTTTCTACTCAAAATTGGTACTGATTTAAGACTATTCCACTTATTTTTAAATGACTGAGTAGTCCAATGCAAGGGATCGTCTAAATCAATGGGCGCTCTTGGCGTAACACTAGCGAATGTACCAAAGTCATCCCCTGATTCATCCCCTTTCTTTTTATAGGGTTCAAGTTGTTTTTCTAATTCAGAACTTTCAACTAAGTCCCTCATTAGTGCTTCAACATCCATACCAGCCGCCGCTATCCAAGTTGTTAACGGAACTGGAATCCCATGTTCACTAATTTTTTCTAGCATATCGAACTGAGATTGTTCATCTCTAGCTTCGAGCTGTTTATGCCAGTGTAATTTTGGAATTCTTAGTTTCTGCCGATTATTTGCGTTAAATAAGAATTCTGTAACACTATTATTATCAGGCTTATCTTTCATATCAGTGTAAAGCTCATTTGTCACTGCGATAAGCGGGAAAATTTTGTTGTAGAAAATCTTAGTTGTTAAGTGCATTCGGTATGCGTTAACCGTTTCTACGAAAGTAGAATAAGCTGATTCAGAACTAGCATAACTCGCATCCCCTGATAGGAATGCGTCACTAATACCTAATGCGCGAAGTTTCATCGGTGTTAGTGATTCCGATGTTTCATACCATTTCCATATTTCACCAGCTGTGCGGAATTCAGAAACCTGAATATTGTTTCTAGTAGCTATCCAAGCACCTAACGGATCGCTTTCCGTAGACTGGAATAATTGTGTAATTGCATTTAATTCTTGATCTGTCGGAATCCAAGTATCATCCCCTGCCTGAATGTGAGTAGTGGCACGCTGTCTTCTCTGTGCCTCAACTAATGTACCACGAAATAGTACTTTTTCTACTAGATAACAAGGTAGAATTCTTTGCAGATATGAGGTGTAAGCACGATCTGTTAATGTACGACGAGCTACGAATAAAGTAGAAACAGGATCAAGCTCGAAGGCGTCACTCTGTAGCAATTCTATAAATTGTTGTGGCATTGTTCTTAGATAAGCCTTTGTATATTCGCTTGGATTATCTAAGAATGTGCGAACATTACCGCTTAAATGCACCGTAACTGTTGGATCAATATTATGAAACGGTGAGTTTATAATTTCACAACTCAAAGCATCATGAATCAGGATGTCCATGAATTGCTTTTTCTTGAAATCAAAAACTAAAGAACCCGCAAAGAATCCGTCGGTTAGATATGATGTTGAAATCTGTGGTAATAACTCAAGTAAGTTAAGACGCTCAAGACTATCATTATAAATTTTGATGTCCTCAGCTTTTAAGCCTCGCAATTCCCAATCAGAAAATGGGAAACTTGATTGGATATCAACCGCAGAACCCGCGACGTTATCATGCAGATACATATCGCGGAAGAATAAAGCTAAAGATTGGCTATCAGTTAACTCAGGCGTAGCTGGAATAATACCAGTCATCATATACTGATAGCTAGACTGCCAAAATGAATTGACTGATTTATTTATAGCATTCCCACTGTTTAATAAATCATTACTCATTAAACCAGCGGTTACTTTTTTCGGAGCCGTTGAAACAGGATGCCCGTTTGTCGGCATGATATCTAATCGTCCGTTAGATATACCAAGAATTTTTGATTTTGCAAACATTAGTGCTTCCTAAATTCAGCGTTACGAAAGGCCATTCTTAGATAAACTTCTCTTTTTACTTTGTTCTTCATCGGACGCCATTTAGCGCCTTTTAAACTGCGAAGAAACATAACCCTAGATTCATTTTCATAGCCCGCAAAAACTCCGATGTCTAACCCTTTAAAATCATCTTTTACTTTTTCGTAAACGGATTCAGGCATACAAAAATAGAATTTATTACAATATTGCAGATAGTCTTTCCATTTATGATCTGATCTGTAATCAGCTAGACAAGACTTGCACTCTATGATAATGATTTCCCCTTTCATAGAAAACGCAATGAAATCTGCACGTCTGTGTCCACGATGACAAACACCTAATTCTGTAGAACAAGCATAACGTTTATCTTCATATTTACTAGCTAATAGGCATTTATAGTCGTTGATTCTGTCTTTCTTATTCATCGTTGCAACGCCTTTCTAGCTTCGTCCTTTGCTTGCTCGTAAGAACGCTGTAAAGTTTGAATAATCTTTTCTTGACTAACTCTCAGTACATTGATATTAAAATCATTGAACTTTTTGGTAGTCATATTAGTTTCTGCCTCTTTTCCAATGATTTTAAACTCTAGCACTATCTGAGTTGCCATTTCCAAGAATAATGGCCTTAAAATATTATCAAGTATGGATTGAGCTAAATTTCCTCGATCCATACTTGCCTGTAAGTCAGTTAAATAATCACGCAGTGTCGTTGCAACGGCATTAAATGGATAAGCACCTCGAATCCCGTCTGACTCCTCCATGTGTTCTTCAATCTTACCAAGTAGCTTATAGCTAGATTGAATAACGGATTTATACATTAACTGTGTCGCATTATCCGTATCATTTACCTGAAGGAGTTTATAAACGTCATTCGCTGTGTTAGTTAGGATTGACTTGAATTCTGATCTATCAATTACTTCGCCATTTGGATGATGCAAGACAACCGCAGTTGATTTTTTAACTTTCTTTTTCATACTCTTCACGCTTCATTGGTAAAACGATTCGATCATTCATACAGCATAAAACAGGGAGATTACCGCTGATTAAAACGCGTTGCATAGGCTCTCTGCACTCAGGGCATAACCCTTTACCTGCAACTTCTTCGCTCATATCAATACGAGCAGTCAGTGTCTTTTTCTTTGTTTTAGCTACAATACATGGTTTCTTTTCTAACCAACCTTTTGGGAATATCATCTTTTCTTCAATCCATTTAATGCAGTATCCTCAACCTGCTGAATAATGTTATCAAGTTTGAAATCGTATTTTTGCTTCATAGCTGTTTCGATTCCAAAACACCCGATTAAAGAAGCATCCAACTGGTGAGGAGTGTTATACAGCGTTTTATAAATCTCTCTTAGATTAACGTTAAATCTGCGCTGATAATTATTTTTCCATGTTGACGCTGTAATAAAGCAACACGGTAAATTAAAGGTTGAAAGAATTCCAAGCATCATTGAAACGCATTCAACCGTTGCACCTCGTAAACCTCTGGACTGAAAGCGTTCTGCAATAATTGCAGTTGGCTTATAGTATTCAATCCATTGGCTTACTTCATTTACAAACAAGCGTTTTTCCTTCATGAATTGCTTTATATCATGAATTGGGTGCATCATTGTTGCATTCGCTCTAACTGTAGGAATTTTGTTTAACTCTACAATAGAGATTCCCATATTTACGGAGCCAGGGTCAAATGCAAGAATTCGCTTATTTTTGATTGTTAATTCAGGAAGTTGATAGTCTAACTTCATTTTAGTCTCCTTAGAGACTAAAATTTTTCACTCAAACTTCTTCGTTTAACTGTGATAAAGCTAACTCACGCAGGTCTTTCCATAGTTGCGTGCATCTTCGTGTTTGATTACATGTGCATTGGTTATTTATACAATCCTGTAATTCACGAATTCTACGATTATATCTTACCGATTGCTCTGAGTTTAGCGTATGGCAATACTCTTTAATAGCTGAATTTGCCTGATTTTGTAGACTTCTTACGTTATTTATCATCCATCGTTCCCCACCTATATTTGAAACATCCATTTCGTTGTTAATTAGGTAGTCAATAGCTGATTTATCAAGATCAGTCGTTAATGAAAGATCAATTCCCCGAATCTTAGACGGAATTCTATACTGTAACATTAGCTTTCCATCATTAACAATATTTATATGACGAAATAAGCGAATCGGACAATTTTCTTTTATCAGATTTCGCATTTGACTTTTAGTCAAAAATTTGGTAGATGCAAAAATTCTTTTCATTTTACGGTCTATTTCCTATATTTCCGATAGCTGGTAAGACTGGATGATTTATTCGTTTAAACGGCTTTCTCTGTGGCAAGTTGTAAAATGCTTCTTGCTGTTGAACAACTCTCACATTTGCTTCCCATCCCATCATTTGTCGTTGTCTGGTATTCTGCCAACTTACGCCTTGCACATAGTAAAAGAATCCGTATAAAGTATCGAAAACGATATCTTGCATTTTAATCATCGGTATATTTGGGCTTAGTAAGAGTTGCATATCCTCAACTCTGTTTAAAATGCCCATATTTGATGATTTTTGAATTTTTGGAAATTCTATGTAAGCGCTTGTCGAACTTAGATTTAGTTGAAGCTCAAAATGTGTTATTTCCGTCGGTTCTTTAAATACACCATGAATAGTATGTGTTTTCCCGTCACACTTTGCTTTTAAAGTTTGATACGATAACGGAATCCCATCTATAGAAAGCATTGGCGTTACTGTATTCCATCCGTTTTTTATACCGATGAAATCAATTCCGATGAATCCTCTCGGTAAAGTTATAGAGAATTCAAAGTCAGTTACCGTCGCTGAGTATGGGGCTTTTTCAATATTTAAAACACCACTAATCAGCATTTTATCAACGGGTATTACTTTTCGCACGCCATTGTAAATAGAGTATCCACCTACAAAGCCTGAGCCATAGCAAATTGGACAGTTAGAATCACCAAAGTTTAAACTTAGATAATCGAATCCGTCTAATTGATTATCAGCATTTACATTTTGTACGGTTTGATCCCCAATTAGTTCTCCTGTTTCAGGATTCGGCTGATTATTCCATATATTTTGTAAGTCAGATGATGATGGATCATTCCCCGTATAGCCTAAAACCGTACAATCATGTGATTCACCATATCCATTGTTTGCAGTATCAGCACCTTTATAATCGGAAATACCAAAATCCGTACTTCCCATTAACAGCTGATTGATAACCGCTGGATCAGCTTTCCCATCCTTTCCTAGTCTTTCATTGATTTTTAATCTTTGCGTCTGACAAGAACAACGCATACCAGTATTTAATCTGCGATATAAAATACATTGTACGCCTTGAACCCTAAATGCGGCATTAGTTTTTTGTTGTTGGATCGCCGCTATACCCTCAACGGCAAAAGCCGCTACGTCTGAATTCCTTTGATTCGCAGGTATCAGATCGTTGTTTGATAAGTGTAAAACAGGCATATTTGATCCTAGAAAACATTAAATTTTAGACTTACTATATAGGATTTACTATGTATTTATTTAGTAAAGGGATAAATGAGATTTCCACTTTTAAGTGTGATTTATCTAGTATCCCTAATATCGAAAAGATTGAACTAGTTTCAATCTATCCGCAGACTGATCCACCGTTAAAAGTTAAGCACTCATTTGTAGACTGCTTAACCTTGCAAGTATCAGGCGGAGTAGGCAAAACTTACAATTGTAAGTTTTTAGTTTATGGATCGGAAAATACAACGGAAATTGAAGTTGTAATAGTTAATTCAGATTCAGAATTTGATCCGTTAACTAACAGTGCGCCTGATTCTTTCCTAGACTTATTAGGCACAATTCGTTGCGGTGAATCCGCAGTAGCGGGAACAACATTTAGTTTGCCCGCTGATTTAGACGTTAGAGAAGGCTACATTTTATGGGAACTTCTTAACGATGAATCAGAGATTTTAGCTGATGGCAACGCCTTTAGCTATGAGTATACAAATAACGGGATTTCCAATCTTGTTAGATGCCAATGCGTAATTATATGTCCGTCATATCTTGAGCCCACTACACATGAGAGACGTTATCAGATTCGGTATACATTGATTCTTAACGATCAAAGTTACTATCAATATGAATCATTAGTTATCCAATCGAATGTAACCGTTCCTTTAGGCTCTTCAGATATCGTTGAAATCGTCGGTGCAAAAACTACTGTTTCTATCGTTGTTCCTAAGCTGTATGAGCATTGTCAGGTTTCTATTTATAAAAACAATGTAGATATTACGGGATCAAAGCAACTAAAGAATCCTGAAAGAGTTAGCTCAGGTTGGCTGTATAAAACAGCCTTGGACACTTCAGGGTTTGCAGTTGATCTCGAATCTTATGATGTTCAATTCCAATTTTGGAATAATGATACAGAGGTAATCACTGAAGCCTCAAAACTTTGGATTATCAATCAGAGTATAAGAAGTGCGGCGGATGATGTTTTAGCTTTTGTGCAAAAGGCTAGGGCTACATTGTACGGAAGTTTAGATTTCGTTTACACAATGCCTACTCTATTATCATGGCTACGTCGCGGACGTGATATGTTTAACGGTTGGCAGGGTATATTTACTCAATTTACGATGACTAATGCAAAAGGTGTTATTCGTGAATATTGGCTAATGTGTGCTGAAATCGGTGCTTTGCAGTCTCAGTATTTGACTGAAGCAGATAAAGCCTTTAACTTTTCAGGATCAGCGATTCAACTTGATGTTGACAGAACTGGCGCTTTAGATTCAATGATTGGACAGTTAAGAGGCGACTTGGATCAAAACTTAAAACCAATTAAAACTAGTATGACGCAAAAGGGTTATACAGGGGGCGATGGTTCTGGTACCGATGGCAATGGCGGTATAACTTCAAATATTAGGGCTATTGGTGCGGTTGGAATTTCAATTACGCCTGCCTCTGCATGGGGTAGATTCTATCCTGGTTACTTGATAGGACGAGCATGGATTTAAATTATCAGAATTGATGTTTCCCTTAGACTTAAAAGTTTTTAATTGTAAAAATAGGATAAACTATGAGTACTGCATTTGATTTTAGTGCTAAATTACTTTCAAAAATGACGGCTGTTAGAGATATAGACGGCGTTAGTGATGATATATTTAATTATGCCTGGGATGTTATAGAATATACTGAAGATGTAAATCCTGAATTGTATAAAGCACTATTACAAACGAATGAATTCTACGGTAGGGGTAAGACAGGCTATGTTGTATGCTATGTGGATTTACCACCTAGTGTACTAAAAGGTGATGTTGCTTTCAGAAAGCAGGAACTTTTTGAAAGATTAAAGAAATCTTGTAAGGCAATACTTAGATATGTTGGTAAACCGCATAGTCCTGACTCCTTGCGAACTTTTTCTTCCTATGGATTAAAAGTAAAGGAAATGAGTAATAGTGATGGCACTGAATATGTTGTTTTAACTACTGTAAAAGGTGCTTATTGTCAGCTCACTACTGATCTGCAAGTTACATTGACTAAGCATAATGATATAAAGTATGAGTTTACGATTACCGTAGACAAGATTTTTAAAAGAAGAAAACCAGGTATTATCCCTGACTATAATGACTAGGATAACGTTTACTACTACATTTGAATTTAGATAGATACTATGGCACTGGACAAGGATATTTGCAAACTTTGGCTTTCTAATGTAAGGAAAGCTAGTGATAACGTTATTGCAGAGGCAACGGGAATCTGTGTTGACTTTGCGTATGCGTTAAATAATCATCGTCATTTTAAATCTCAGTTTTTAGGTTCGCAATTATTTTGTAATCCTGATAGAATTGAAAAACTTACAAATGGTTTTCGATTAATTACTAAAGTGAAAGCTAGTAAGTCTGATATTGATAGCTATGACGCCTTAGCTGATGATATCTATGACTTTGAAATAAAAACAGCTTGGGGCTTGCAGGATTGTCTAAAATCAGCTTTTAGGCTTTATCAGCCTAGTAAGATTAGTAAGATTAAAAGTGATGATAGGATTCAGCTTCCTAACTGTGAGTTTAAGTCTGCATTCGTTGTTAAAGGTATAATTCCAAGTGCAATGATGCAGTTAAGCATTACGTGTTATTCACGTTCCGAGTGGCCTGGTATGGTACTAAGGAATCAGTGCTTCATGATTGACTGCAAACTTTCTAAATTTGAAACTAAATAAGTATGAAAGGCTCTAATAAAGGCTTTCATTTATAACTATGAATTATCAGCAATTAGAGAATCTTTTAATTAAAAAGGTTCGGTATAACAATGAAGATGCGCTTATCAATGGTGATAGTGATGAAGTTAGAGACGGTATCAATGTCTTTTATACATTCTTTGATGCACTAGGTAAGCGGTTAGGAATCAGTAATTTCGGGAAGTTAGTTTTAGCAAAATCCCATTTTGCTGATGGATATAATATTGATGCTGAAATCCCAGTCTCAATTAGAGATAAATCACCTAGGGATGCTGTTGAAAAATTTATTATTCATCTTGATAAGGCATCAGAGGCGGTTGATGATGCAGTATCATTAAATGATATAGAGGAATTGGATGACTATGCAGGTGAATCTCCAACTCCTATTAGTAATACATATTTTTCCTTTGCTACCTATCAGTTTAATCATCCATCTTTTGCAATTAAGATTATAACTGCATTGAATATTTCATCGGATACGCCTAATAAGGGCATTATTTCAACAACCGTACAAATTCTGTACTAAAAGAGATCGTGAATGAGTTAATAGCTCATTCACATTTTAAATATGAATGGGCTTCGATAATTTACTTATGTATTTCGGCGGGATACCGATATACCTGATATAGCTACGGCTCTTCACTGTGAAAAAGCACTTTCCGTATTTTTTGATAATTTAGGCAAAAAGCTAGGAATACGTAATTTTTGGAAAATAGTATTGGATGAACTAGATTCCGATCTTTACGCTCAAATAGGATTAGATATTAAAAATAGTACTAATGATCCTGTAAAATCATGCAGTGATTTCCTAAAATATGCAAAGTCAGTAATGAATTCATATCGTGTAGTTGACTGTTCTGTAATTAAAGATAAATATCTTGGCTCTGTGAGTTATAACAGTACGCAACAGAGATATAGTTGTGACTTTAGATGCAGAATAGATAATCCTGAGTATAGAGTTACCGTAGAAGGCAAATTTCATGTTAATGAGTATCATTCTGATGAAGCAGAACTACTTGTACATTTAACTATAGAACCATAACCAATTGTGTATAGG
>ERZ1026876.709-NODE-709-length-19079-cov-5.641873_pt1 | contig 19079 bp, 10 predicted proteins | sample MGYA00380168_ERZ1026876 | MGnify/ENA primary metagenome ERZ1026876 (study PRJEB33269, sample SAMEA4719804) | human gut metagenome | biome: human-associated habitat; feature: organic feature; material: feces | place: Cameroon | collected 2013-10 ... | reverse complement strand
GGTCGTTTTTTGTTTCAGATCATTCAATTTTGAACATTACGATCAAATGACTTATTCAACATTTTTCAGCGCCTCATCCATCGGGATCCGTTTGATCCTTCTTACCTGGAAGACAGCGATGATTCCATAGGCTGCCATCGACAGGATAAAGATCGCAGGATAAATGTACGGAGCAATGTACATTGTCAGCCATCCGCTCAATGCCTCCCGCATCATCGCATAATAGATTCCCACGATCGCAACCTGGGAAATGACGATTCCAAGAACGACACTGACCGCCATCATTAAGGTCGTCGCTGACAGATATAACTTATTGATCTCCTTATTCTCATAGCCCAGTATCTTTACCATGGAGATAGATACTGTATTTTTCTCAATGATCAGCTTCGTAAGAAGGTAAACCATCAGCATGAATAAGATCAATGCAAACGCCTCAAACAGATAGAACATTTCCCCCATGGAACGGTCAAGCTGTCTGGATACCTTTGTCAGGTCATCCTCTGTTATGATTGAGGCGATCAGCTTCTCATCAATGTCCGTCAGCTTCTCATCTGAGAAATATCCGGAGAAATATCCATCCTCTACATCGAACATCTCACGATAGGTCTCTTCGTTCATAAATACTGCCAGTGCCGCCGGATAAGTGCATACTCCGGATACCTTGATCTCATAAGAATCAGAAGTATATTCCTCCTCTAACTTGATCGTATCTCCATCCTCCAGCTTATATTTCTCACTCAGGCCATCAGAGATCAGGATTTCTCCATCCTTAAGCCGTTCCTTGTAATATTTGCTGTCTGCCTTGATTCCGTAGACCATAATCTCCTCATCTCTAATATCTGTCTTATAGAGCAGGGATTTCACCAGATATTTCTCAGCATCCGGATTCTCGGTTTCTACCGGCATCTTCAGAACATACTGATAATCTGCGATCATATTATCTACGATATCATCCTGATAATGCTTCAGCAGCGGTGACATCATCATTCCAAATAACAGCATGATAATGGCAAATACAACACCGACAAACAGCACAACATAGCTTGAAAAATTCTGTATGATGACACGGAGCCGGAATCTGGTAAAGAACCGGAAATGCGGAAGTTTTATCGCTTTCTTTCTTCTTGAACGTGACAGATCACGCCGCAGAAATCTGAGCGGTGACATTTTCAACTTGGAATTGATCATCCAGGCTGTTATCACAAGCATCAGCAGAATCGGAATGACCGTTGTCTTGATAAATGCATCTGCATTCCATCTGGTTACATAGGTTGTCAGGCTGTAGCTTCCATAATACATATCGGCTGCAACATCTTTAAATACCGTATAACCAAGGATATTTCCGATCAGGGCTGCAACTAAGGTCACAATGATAGGCAGCGAGATATAATGCCGCAGCAATTCTCCTCTTGTATAACCGGAAGCACGCAGCGTTCCGATCGTTCCTGCCTCTTTTACGATCGTATTGTTGATCGTGATCGCAAATATAAATCCCATGATGACAATCAGAATGTACAGCATTGTCTCTACCATAACGGTATCACTGCCCATGTCATCCCCGGTAAAATTAATGGCCTGATTTGCATATCTCGGCACAAATGTCTCCAATTCTCCATACCGGCTGATCACCTTTGCCAGATCATCTGAGACCTCTTTCTCCTCTTTCTTATCCTTCGGCTCCTCATCATATGTCCATGCATATGACATATGCATGAAATCCAGATCAAAGGAATCAAATCGTTCATCTGTTACGACTGCAACACCAAACAGTACAGAATCAAACATCATATCTGAATTACTCTGAAATAATGCACTGTAGTCTGACAATGCCACATAACCGGATACCTTGTAGTCGATTCCATCAACGGAGATCGTATCTCCTACATTGATCTCATTGTTCACGGCATACATACGGTCAATCGCGATCTCATCTGCATCTGCCGGCATCTCACCCTTCATCAGACAGACCTTGTCAACCTCTGTACGGTTTTTGAAGATACGAAGTGTGCTTTCTTTTCCATCCTTTTCAACCGTCTGTTCATAGAAATAATTTTCATACAGCTTTACGCCTTCTGCTTCGATCGCCTGAATGGTTTCCTTTGATGCCGCTTCCTTATATTCAAAATTTCCATTTTCGATATGATACTTCTCAAAGCTCTCATCATATGTAGCAACCATACTCTCTCCGGCTACCAAAAATCCGGAAACAAAGCCGATACTAAAAACCATAAACAGGAAAATAACCAGATATTTTCCAAAATCTGCGGCCAGCTCCTTTGGCAGCCGCTTCCATAATGGATTTTTCATATTATATGTTCTCCTTTTCTCTGTCTTCCCACAGTTACCAGTCAAGATCCATAGCAGAAATCTTCACATCATTTACAACATTTTTACGGATCATTCCATCCCGCAGCTTGATCACACGGTCTGCCATATTCTTGATCGCATCATTATGTGTAACCATGATAACGGTATTTCCATATTTCTGATTTACATCCTCGATCAGCTTCAGGATCTCCTTTGATGTCTTATAATCAAGTGCACCTGTTGGCTCATCACAGAGCAGGATATCCGGATTCTTGACGATTGCTCTTCCGATCGAGGTTCTCTGCTGCTGTCCGCCGGATAACTGATTCGGAAGCTTATGTCTGTGCTCATATAAACCAAGCGTCTTTAAGATATCATCAACATCCAGTGGGGAATCACTTAAATAAGCACCTACCTCGATATTTTCTTTTACATTCAGGTTCGGGATCAGATTATACATCTGGAAAACATAACCCAGATGCTTCCTCCGATACTGTGTCAGTGTCTTCTCGTCCATATCTGCTGTCTTCTCCCCATTGATCATGATATAGCCGCTATCTGCACTGTCGATTCCACCAATGATATTCAATAATGTAGATTTACCCGAACCGGATGGTCCAAGCAGAACGCAGATCTCACCCTTTGCTACCGTAAAATCCAGTCCTCTTAATACCTCTGTCCGGTTCTCCCCTGATCCGAAGCTCTTTTTCAGACCACTGATCTGTAAAAAATTCTGATTTTCCATTTTGTCTCCTCCATTCTCCAGTACTTTCTATCACACTGGTATATCTTTTTATGATTAACGTTTATTATTTTGAACATTTGAATATGTGTTCATATGATTAATAGCACAAAACAACTGTATTGTCAATGGTTCTATTGCAAATTCCGAATTTTTGTTAGTTTTAACTAACATTGTACTATTATACATCTATTCCCGACACAGAACATGTAAAAAGCACATGCTTATTGATATATTTTTATCATTAAGCATGTGCTTTTACTGTTTTTTGTTTCTATCTGCTCTGCAAAGAGGCATTTTATTTGAATTCATATTCCCGGATCTCACAGTTCTTAATCCCGAAATGTGCAAATTCTTCATTTGTCATATCATAAAAATACGACTGTACAATCCTTGAAATTCCATTATGGGCAACCAACAGATAGGTCTTGTGGTCTGCTTCTGCTTTTATATCATCCAACAGATTATAGACACGCTGGCACAGATGCATCATAGTCTCACCGCCATCGTAATGGTCGAGGAAATGGGATTTTGCTTCCATGAATTCTGCTCCATTTCGTGGTGTTGATTCAAAGCGTCCGAAATTCTGCTCCTTTAATCTTGGTTCCATCCGCATCGGTATCCCGGTCATCTCTGATATATGTCTGGCTGTCTCTGACGCCCGGACAAGCGGGGAATACAGGATCTCATCTATCCCCGGCCGCTCCTCTGCCAGCTTTCTTCCAAGCTCCTCTGCCTGTTGATGTCCAAGCTCTGTAAGTTCAATATCAGTTGCACCGCATATCTTATTCTCCACGTTCCAGATCGTCTGTCCGTGTCTTGTAAAAAATACTTTTCCCATGTTATCTCCTTATTCTTATACTATAGAATTGGATTATATATACTATAATTTCACACCGGCTGTCAACTTTATTCCATATGATTTCACAGGCTCATTCATGTAAGAACCTCTACAGACGTTCAGCAATCGCAATTCCGGTAGCGGTAGCTGCAAGGCCTCCTTTTCCTGTCTCCCGGAGATCCTTGTGCATCAGGTCGCCGATTTCCCGCATCGCATCGATTACCTCGTCTGCAGGAATAGCACTTTCAATCCCCGCCAGTGCCATATCGACAGCACACAGCGCATTCATGGCACCGGAAGCATTCCGCTTCACACATGGCACTTCTACTAAGCCCGCTACCGGATCACATACCAGTCCAAGCAGACTCTTTAATGCCATTGCTGCTGCCTGAGTAATGAGATGACTGCTGCCGCTTTTTAACCATGCAAGTGCGCCCGCCGCCATAGCCGATGATGCTCCGATCTCTGCCTGACATCCGCCTCTTGCCCCTGATATGCTTGCCCGTCTTGCGATCACATCCCCGATGCCTGCTGCCACAAATAGAGCCTTCACCATATCATTTTCCGAAGTATTCGTCATCCTTTCATATGTGATCAATATCGCAGGCACAACACCACAGGAGCCTGCCGTCGGTGCTGCAACGATCCGCTTCATACAGGCATTGCTCTCCGCCATTTTGATTGCCCGTGCCATGACTGCCCCACCAAATTCACCACACATACATTTGTGTGTTGCCGCATAATCAGCCATTTTTTTACCATTTTTCCCGGACAGACCACTATGTGACGTCAGCGTATCATCATAAGCTTCATCCGCCTCCTTCATCGCGCGGTACATCTGTGTCATCCGGTTTACGATATCCATTTCCGGCTGCTGCGAGTCCCTTGCCTCCTCACGAATCACAGCCTCCCAGAACTCACATTTATTTGTTTTCATATAAGCATCGATTTCTGCCAAAGACGAAAATGCCATTATCATTCTCCTTTTTTAATTTCTTTCCTGTACCACTGCATCCTTTATTACCTAGATTCCACGATCAATCATCCTTCAGACTCAGATATGTTACCTTCAGGATTCCTTCCAGATGCTCCAACCATTTTAATGATTCCTTCGGGACCTCCTGATCACACTCTAAAACCATGACCGCATGTCCACCCGGACAGGCACGATAGAGCTGCATGGTTGCAATATTGATGGATTTGTGACCAAGCATGGATGTAACCTCCGTCACATGTCCCGGCTGATCCAAGTTGTGTACGATCAGTGTCGGATAATCCCCACTGAAATTCGCATCCAGTCCATCGATCTTACAAATGCGGATTCGTCCGCCACCAACCGATTCCGCTACGATATCAAGCTCTCTGCCACTTTCACCTGTCATATGAAGTGCGACTGTATTCGGATTTGCATGTGCAAGCTTTGCTTCATAAAAGGAGAATTCCATACCTGCCTCTTTTGCCAGTTCAAAGCTCTGCGGCACTCGGATATCATCCGGCTTCATTCCGAGAAGTCCGGCGACAAGTGCTTTATCCGTTCCATGACCTTTTCCTGTCGCCAGAAACGATCCGTATAACCCGATCTCTACCTTGCAGATGGGTTCATCCATCAGCTTATAACAGATATATCCAATCCTTACTGCACCTGCCGTATGCGAGCTGGACGGTCCGACCATGACCGGACCTACAATATCAAAAATACTCATTCTGCCACCTTCCTGTTAAAAGGAAAGACCACCGATATCTTCTGCATTCCATACAACTCTGTCGCCCAGAAATTCCATGAACTGGCATTCGATACTCCGGTGGCCTTTCACCTTATACTATGAAATTGTCATATGATCATCTATCATGAGAACATATTCACAGCTTTTATTTTATCTTCTTATATGTTACCTTTGAAGGCATCTTCGCTTTCTTCAAAAGTTTCACATACTTAGTATACTTACTCTTCGGAAGTTTTACAACCGGTTTTTTATGAATACCGTTAAATACGTTCTTGCCAACTGTCTTAAGCTTCTTTGATGTGATTGTAATATTCTTAAGCTTTGCATCCTTATAGAATACCTTACTTCCAAGCTTTGTCACACCCTTACCGAGCTTAACGGTTGTAAGTGCCTTACATCCTTCAAATGCACTGTTACCGATCGTCGTTATATTATCTCCTATCGTTACGGACTTCAGATATTTATAACCCTTAAATGCATTTTTATTAACCGCTGTAATCTTATAAGAAATACCCCCGATCTTGACTGTCTTGCCAAGCTTCAAGGTCTTAAACTTCTTATTTGTCTTCTTATAAGAGCTTCCTGTTACCGTAACGGTTCCCTTGCCATTTGTAGCTGCCTTGGTCACTTTATACTTCACACTCTTTACTGCATAGGTCTTGCCCTTACTGATCGTAATATTAAATGTCTTGCTTAATGTGCCGGTATAACCATTCTGTCCCTTGATGGTCATGGTTGCCTTTCCAGCATTCTTATTATTCTTGTAAGCCACTACATATTCTTTTCCTGCTGTAAGAACCTTACCACCTAATGATACCGTAAGCTTGGACTGTACCTGTGCTTTTCCGGTATACGCTTTGTTCACGATACCGGATACAACTGCCTTACTGATATCCGTAACCTCCGGCGTTCCGGGATTCGGGTCAATCGGATTTGGATTGTCAGGTGTCGGTGTCGGTTTTGGATCCGGCTTATCAGGATCCGGAGTCTCCTCCTTCTTTGGCAGAATTTCCTGCTTCTGATAACCGCAGACTGTACATTCATAAGTTTTAATACCGGTTGCCGTTGTTGTTGGAGCCTTCGTGATCTCTCCGGCATTAAATATATGTTCTTCTGCTTCTGTCTTATCTCCACATGTACATTCTTTCCAGTGCTTCGTTGCATCTGACTTCCAGACAAATGTATGAGCATGTTCCTCACCAACCAGGATTCTTACTGACAGGATAATACCCTTATGAGCATTGCTCCATCCAGCAGTTTCTGTCCAATCATAATTTGTGATATCACTCGGCTTATAACATACCTTATAATCTCCCGCTTCATTTATAACAGTTGTTTTTGCTGTATACCAGTAGTAATAGCCGCCTTCAACATCCGGAAGCTCTACATCCCCTAATACGGTTCCCTGCTTCACCGTTATCGCATCAAGTTCAGGCTTGAATCCCGGTTTTGCAGGTTCAACCATTACTGTAATTGTAATATCCTCTGCATTTTCATAAATATCTCCGTTTTTCGGAGTATAGACTGCCTTAAATGATCGGCTTCCTACCTCCCCAAGGGAAATGCTGTCATCTACCCATGCAAATGTTCCATCTTCTGTCTCCGGAATTGTTACATCTGCAAGTGTCTGTCCATATATTCCCTTCAGATCTGCCGGAACTGTATAGGTTGGAATCTGTTTCTCTGATTTCACTGTAAGTTTCACTTTGATCCTTACAGATCCATTTGCCAATACTTCATAAGCATCTTCCGCAATATTTGCCTTGCTCCAGTCATAATTAACTGTATCTTCAGGAACAAAATATGCATCGTACACTTCTGTTCCTGCCTTAGTAATAATCGTCTCGGCATCTGCCCATTCATATGTACCTATCTTTGATGTCGGAAGTGTTACACTTCCCAGCGTCTTACCTGCAATACCGGAACATGTGCCAGGAGTTTCCATAACCGGTGTTCCCTTGGCAACCTTTGCAAATGTCAGCTTAAATGCTGCAACTGTCTGATTCTTACCGCATACCTTGATCGTTACAGTCTGTTCCGTCTCGGACGCTTTCTTCGGTGTTCCGTAAATCTTTCCATTCTTTAATTCCAGGCCGGAAGGAAGTATCGATCCGTTATCCAGAGAATAAACAACCTTTGCAGTTTCACTGTCAATGTCATTTGTGATTTTTAAAGCGGTCAGATCATACAGCGGTTTATCAGCTGTTGTTGTAACACCTACAACTGCGGTATCTACCATATCCTCTGTCTTATCAAGTGTTATGACTGTAGCGGTATCATTCTTCATATTTATCGTAAACGAATCCGGCGCATATGGCATATTAGCAGTCCATAAGGTCTCATTCTGTTTGGTCATTGTATTGCTGCCATTTTTGTATGTGATCGTATCTACTGTCAGCCCCTCTACAGGTGTTCCAGAAACAGTTACCGTTACGGCCACACCACCCTTGATGTAGACGGAATCATCGCCTTCAATACCGGAAGTCTTCATATAGGAGGCTGTTATCGGTGCGATTGAAACCGGTACCTTATCCGCATCCTCAAAGCAGAATTCCGGATATATCAACTCTGCTTTATAATAAATTGTTGAATAATATGATAATGATGAAGCTCCCATTTCCGGTATCCTGGAAGTAAGAATCACACCATTTCCGATTGAAGTTGTACTTACACCCTGCTGTAAAACACCATCATTAATGATCTTTCCTGAATTCGTCAGTTTACCAAACCAGAAAGATGCATCCGTTTCATTGATAAATGCGGCCGAACTGTTAATCGTTAATGTCGTTGCGCTCCACAGAGTAACTTCACCTGCATTTGTAAATGTTCCCGCTAATGTTGTTTTTGAATTTTTATCACCCTTACAAGTAAATGTTCCATTATTGATCAATGTTCCATATAATTCGGCATCCCCTGTATAATCGACGGATACGCCATCAGCAATCGTAACTTCTGCTCCGTCCAGAGTTTTCAGATCCCTGGCAGAGATATCTTTATTAATGGTATAGATTCCACCAATACATACATCCGGCAGCTTCTTGTCAATATAATCTTCAGCATAGAAGCTTTTATTTATCGTACATTTACCGCTCAGATATGTAACCTTGCCTCTGGCGGAACCACTTACGGTACGTTTCACACGAACATTATTCAATGTACAGTCGGCAGCTAAGACATAACCATTTGCCCCTGTCTTATCTGTAACATTTAAATTATTCACTGATCCTTGTCTAACCAGTGAACCGGTCGTATAGAATCCGTCATTTCCATATATGCCATATGAATTCGTGTTAATCAATACATTCAGATCACCCTTGATCTCCGAATCATAGGACACAATATTTGTTCCACTTCCGCCAAGCTGCCAGTTTCCGATAACATCGTAAGTTACATTTCCGTTTACAGTACTCTTGGAAAATCCATATGCAGATGATTTGCCACTGATCTGGTTACCATTATAATTTGCAAATGCATACCGGCTTCCCGATGCACCAACCGTGATCTCTGCATTTTTATTTACTGTACTCTGCGATGCAATATACAGCTTATATTCTTCTTTTAAAGATGTCTGTACCATCTGTGCCTGATCTGTAAACCGGAATACCAGTTCATCGGCCGTTGCAGTGTTCAAGCCATATACATATCGGTACATTTTACCGTCTGTAGCATAAAGTTCTGCTTTCTTTACATTCGCATAATATGCTACAGCTGTCTCATAGGATATCTGACCACCCTTAATAAATAATCCGACTGCACCATCGACCTGTGCAAGGTTGCTTTCACTCTTTGATGATCCCTTAGCTCCATATAATCTACCGATGCTTCCACCATACATATAGATAGTGACATCTCCTTTGTATGGAGTTGTATCTTTATAACCATAGATAGAACGGCTGCTCAGATCATACGAGCTTTCTCCACCTATCTTTAATACCTTTCCATTATCTGCAATACCATCATGATTATCATCCGGATAAATAGATACCTTCTTGCCCGTGCTGTCCGATTCATCCGGAAGAATTACAACAGAATGGCCCTTCAGATCAATATCACTATATGCTTTTGCATCCAGTTCCTCATTCAGATCTGTTTCTTTATATCCGGCTTCTTCTACCGTAAATAAAATCTTACACTCTGCTACAGAACCATTTCTTCCTGTGATACGGAAGGTAGTCTCTGTCGTTTCTGCCGTATCTGCAAGTGTACCAACTACCTGATCACCATCTAAGGTTAACCCCTCAGGAAGCTTTGAGCCTTCCTTGATCTTATATTTCTTTGTCGATCCATACTGTGCTGTTGTATCATTTTCAATCTTGATCTGACTCAGATCATATAGCGGATCTTCTGTAGTATATTCTGTTCCCTTCACTGCTGCCGGATCTGCATACAGCTTCTTGCAGCTGATCTGCTTTGGAATATAAGAAACGTATAATGTCATTTCTTCCTGTGGTATTGCCATCAAACACCTTCCGTTTGTTCCTTCCACAGCATCTCCATCATTTAAAGATAATACAGCTGTATATCCTGCTATATCTTTATATTTAACATGCTGTGTTATATTTCCGCACAGGAAATAATCTGATCCATTGCCGTCCTCTCTGGCAAGAAAGTCCCAATAATCTGCATAATTAAATGGATTACTTCCAAGATTAGATGATGCAGTTATCTTGAAATACAGATTTGACCAGTCACTGATATCCGTTCCATCCGCAAATGTTCCTGCCACAATCCATTTTGCCTTATTAGAACAGCTATTTGCCGAAACAACGCCTTTATGATAAATTCTTCCCGATGTATTATCTGTCTGAATCGTATCTGCGATCAGGGTCGCTGTCTTTTCAATATGTACCCATGAGTAACCTGGTGCAAATGTTGCAAACTCCGCTTTGGAATAAAACCATTCTTCTGCATAAATGCTGCCTGTTTTAGCAAATTTATCTGCTTTTACACTACTGTTAAAGGTAACCTTTGTTCCACTGCCTACTGTCAGTGTTTCTGTCAGTTCAACAGCTTCATCAAATATTATGTTGGCATAATCTTTTACCTCTATGGACGCAGCCGTAATCTTATCATATGAATGATACTTTCCGCCTATGGATACCACGCCATTATTATCAAGCAATGATCCTGTCGGCTCTGTATAAGTTGAAGAATTTTTTATAGCAACATTTGCTGTTGCATTTTCCCCTTTTCTGATATATACATATCCACCAACAGTTCCTGATCCCATGCCGTACACATTATCTACCGTACCGCCTTGAATTTCTAATATAAGAGCATTTTTCTCAGGATATGTAATGGTGGCATTCGACTCTCCATAAATAGTTCCTACTGTGCCACTAAGTACTGTGATCTTTACCGGATAATTCCATGAATCTACGCCGGAAATTCCATAAATTGTATACGCTGACAAATCTCCACTATACATTGCCTGTTTGCCATCTGCCTTACCATCCAGATCATCGTCTGCAAAGATACCGGTAAGGATTGTTCCGTCATCCAGCGATCCGGTCTGCTGAATTACTGCCGACATGCCGTTCAGACAAATCTCTTTCTTTTGTTCATCTATTGTCAATCGTTCGGCTGTACTTTCCTGCATCTGCTGTTTTGTGGACACGATAACATTCAGTTTTAATATAGCCTCTGTTCCGTTTTTTGCTATAACATGGATATCTACACGTTTTCCGTCCTCGTATAATGTAGAAGGTGTTCCGACGAGCTTTCCATCCTCTATCCTCAAACCTTCCGGAAGTGTATAAACAGCATCCTCTGTATATCTAACTGTACCTTCTGTTGCATCGTTAAAGATCATGAGTCTGGTCAGATCATATAATGGTTTGTCTGCCATGTATGTCGTATTCAATACAGCACATGGATCTGCAGCTGTCTTTTTTATAGTAATTTGTTTGCCTTCAACTGTGACAATAACTGTCACCGGTTCATCCGGCATATCAAAACTGTAATTACCCCTGATTTCTGCCAGTTCTGATGCCTGTGTTTCTGATGCTTTCTTTAAAACAACCGACACCAAATTATAGCCTTTCATATATGATGGATATACACTGATGGTCTGTCCGTTTTTACCATAATAAACACCCGGCTCTAATGATATCGTTTCATTGGAACTGATCGATACCTGACTTGCTTTCTCATCATATTCAAGACTGATCGGATAATAGATCTCAACTTCCTTTTTCTCTGCCTGAATCATTCCCCCATTCAGATATATCTTGGATTCCGAAGACGAAGTAAGATTCTTTATTGTTTTTGCTGTCAAAGTACCCTTATTCAATACCTTTGCAAAATATGGTATATAGATATTTTCATTTGCTGTTACCGTCACATTATCCGGGATTAAAACAGTAGCATATCCACTACTATAATTTGCATATGTACCAAAATAAACATTATCTGCTGTTACATCTTCCTTCAGTGTAACAATTCCACCATAATACACATCATTTCCGATTGTCACTACAGCAGAGCCTGTCTGATTTCTATTTGGTGTTACATAATAATTTACAGGAAGCTTACAGTTATCCTTAACTGTCATAGTCAGGATCTGCCCATCCGCAAGCCGATTACCAAAACTAAGAGAACTCAAGGCACTGAAATCTGTATTATCGATCAGAACCGTTGTTGTATTTTCAGTTGCCCGTGAAATATTATCTGCAAATGTAAGTGTATTTGGTGAGCTTCCTGTAATTTCGCTGTCTTTTATCGTATATTTTGAATCACCATACAGATAAGAAGATCCAACTACCATTAATGAGTTAGTACGGACTCCTGTCATTTCTACTGTAAAATTACCATTTACGGTTATACTATTGGTAATATCATAATATCCCTTTGCCGCAAATGAACAGGAATCAATCAATGGATCACCATTTGCATCCAAAATTGAGCTGTCATTTTCATTGGCAGATATAAGCTCTACATTCTTCTCAACAGTAATGTTGCTAAATCCGGTATAACTATTAAAAATATTTTCTGACGTATGAAGTATACAATCTTTTTCAAAATAACCCTGATTTATACCAAAAAGTGTTCCTGATACAATACACTTTTTTATTGTAACTGTCAGTGTTTCTTCATCTTTCTTATTCTCTGAATTGTATCCATTGTATCCACAAACAAAACTTCCCTTACAGTTACTCATACTGATATCAGTCTGTCCCATTACATTAGTTGTCCCTGACTGGAATCCATAGATATTACACCCGGTAGCATCTATATTTGTTATATTCATTTTCAGAGAATAAACCTGCTGTGCATATGCCTGACCATATACAATACCCTTTGCCGTACATCCATCAATCGATATAGTCACAGCATATGTTCCGTCAGCAGGATTCTTTCTGCTTAAAAAAGCGCCTGCATAATCACCGTAAATTGCACCGTTACAATTACAATCCTTTATCCGGATATTAGCTGTTCCCTCTACGACAGTCTGCATAGTGCCATAGATGCTGTCAAAGGTTCCGCTGCCTCCAATGATCTGTACATCAAGGTTTCCCTTAACATAACTGTTATTTTTAGCGCCATAGAATGTCCAGTTCGATCCTGTATAATTCTTTAATGTAACATTCAGATCTCCGCTACAGTTTGCACCATCTAATACAGCAAAGGATGCACTGCTGCTACTTTCCGCATTCACTCCGTCTGCATCAAAATTTACATTTCCCAGCACCTTACAACCGGATGATGCGATGGAACTACCTACACCATTTTTCAAGGTAATACCCTGAAATGTAATGTCCAAATCTTTCTGAATCTCTGCTCCTTCATGTAGGATCTGGACAACTCCATATGAACCACCATTCAGATTTACTGCTGCATTACCGGAAACAGAAGCTGTCTGGGCTGCTACCAGACTGCTGAGTTCACATCCATCGCCAACGCTGACTTCTACATCTCCGTTTATCTGTGATTTCTCCGCAGCCACTACGGCAGAAATTTGCACAGAATTCATAATCTGAAGTTTTAAAGCCGGCTGAGAATTGCTCTCCGAATCCAGTAAACTTTCATATATACCCTTCACGCATCCGATATCCGCTCCATCCACCGTGATCGCCATCGGTTTATCATACTTCTGCTGATAGAGACCATAGATCGGCATTCCGCCGGAACAGATGATATCCGCACTTCCATCCAGCGTAAATGCTGTCTCTCCGTCATCAACCTTTCCATTCCTGTTCTTATCATTATATATGTTAATACATGCCTTATCTGACGTAGAATTCTCAGACATGCGAATGACGGCAGAATTACCATTCAGGTTAATTCCCAACGTATTCCCCGAATCGTTCTTTATATAGGTAACTCCCCTCGACGGATCTGCTGTCTCATAGCTTTGATCCGTTCCGCTGTCGCTCTGTACTTCGGTTGCTGCATGTGCAGGTATTCCCTGCGTTATACATAATCCTGCCGCAAGAGCAAATCCTGCTACATATCCTCTCATGTTTCGTTTTCTCATTCTGTCCTCCATTCATTGCTGTCCGGAACTGCATCCCGCCAATTCCTGTGTATACGTTGATATACTATAAATTGCCAGTTATCCAACCCCTTGGGATAACTGGCAATGTCATTATGTTTCCGGTTGTGATACCTTGGGCATATTTTTGTGTAATCTTCTAATTTATTGCACAATTTCGTATTAATTTTGTGAGAAACTATCCAAATTTATCACACCATGGATATTGTAGCACATAATTTTTATAAATACTATTCACAATTTTGCAACATATTTTTAGGTATTTTTACTAATCTTGGCATTTTATTTGTATATTTTGTACTATACACTGCTGATATATACCGATTATTCCTATATAAACCCATACGCTTTCCTGTATCCATTCCTTTTTACAAAATAAAAACGCGACCGAAAAGATCATTGCAGTTATCTCTTAACACCACTGTCTTTACCTTTCGATCACGTTTTTTATTATATTCCGGCATTCTTATAATGGTCTCTACCGGAACATACGATATTTACTTTTTGATTATCTTCTTCTATTTGTAAGCAACAGCAGACGTACGAGCTGAAGAATCGCTGTTACCATTGCTGCCACATAAGTAAGTGCCGCGGCAGTTAAAACTCTCTTAGCACCGCCAAGTTCTTCTTTCGTCATAAATCCGCCATTTCTTAAGATTGCAATGGCTCTGCCCGAAGCATTGAACTCAACCGGCAATGTTACGAACTGGAATACAACGACCAGCGAGAACAAAATAATTCCGATTGTAATACATACGTCCAGTCTCGGGATCAGTAAACCGATCAGGATCAATGGCCATGATAATGTAGAACCAATGCTTACAACAGGCACGATCGCCGAACGAAAGCTAAGCGGTACATATCCTTCCGCATGTTGAATTGCATGACCACACTCATGTGCTGCTACGCCTATTGCTGCGATCGACCTGGAACCATATACATTCTGTGACAGGTTCAGTGTATGATCCTTGGGATTATAGTTATCCGTTAATTCGCCTGCGATCGGTCGAATCGCCACATCTGTAATTCCCGCATTTCTGAGGATCATTGCTGCCACCTGCTCTGCAGTAAATCCTGATCTTGTCGATACTTTCTCATATTTCTTATACGCCGATTTCACCTGAGCAGATGCGATCAGAGACAGAACAACTCCGATCAGAACTAAAATATACGTTGGGTCAAAATAAAAATAAGGCATATCACTCATCTCTTTCTTATAGTTTATTTGTAATAGTCTTTCCCTTTAAATTCTCCCGTTTCCAACGGAATATACAAAATCCTATTTTCTTCTTCTCTTTGATTTTTTATCCGTCGATTCTCCATACATTTCTCTGTACATTTCTTCTCGTGGATCAACCTCATCATTTTTTCTGTCTGCCAGAAGCACTCTGCCTACAAACCCAAGTCCTCCAAAGATCAGTACCAGAATTACCAGCCAATCAAATAATGTCATACTGGTAAGATGAATATTTGTTGACAAAATAACTGCTATTACGATCAAAAGTCCTGCCAATGCAGAAAAAACCTTTGATGCAAATGAATCTGTCATAAACATCCATACAATTCCAATGATCAACGGAATCACTACCATACCGGAACTGACTCTTGCTCCCCAGATTGACAATCCTCCAAATGAAGAAAAGAAACTGGATGATACGATTACTTTCTGTGATAAGATAAATAACCCTGCCACCAGCATCACGATCCCGGCAACAAATGTCATTAGCTCATGTTTTGGTTTCTTCATATACTCCTCCGTTTCTACCACTGTATGTGAATCAATCTGTTATGCTGTAAACTTCACTGCCGTTCCGGAAACAAGAATTTCTGCGCCACCGGCAACAATTGTTGTTGAAGCAAATCTGACATTTACGATCGCATCTGCTCCCATGCTCATAGCCTGATTGATCATATATGAAATTGCTTTATCCTTTGCTTCTGCCATCATCCGTGTATATGCCTGCATTTCTCCTCCTACCATATTACGAAAGGATGCACCGATATCTTTTCCGATATTCTTACACATAACACAACAACCTGTTACCAATGAGATCACCTGATACTCTCTTCCCGGTATATTTTCTGTATTTACTACTACCATTTTCTTTTCCTCCTGCGTTTTCCATAACCTTTTTATTTTCCTGCTCCCTGCAGGCTTCTTTATCATACCACGAATGAACGCGACCTGTAAATCACTTTATACTACACGTTAGCATCAATAAAACATGCATTTTTTATGTTTTCTTTTCACAGTTCATTGACATCCTGAACATAGAATAAACACATTTATCCAGTAATATAAATACCATCAAAGGAAAACAAAACCAAGAGGACATCACCGGAAATGCGGTCAGAGCAAGCATTTTCGACTGTATGTCCTCAGATCTAAAAAAGTGCATACCTGAACATCAGATACACACTTTATAATTATTGCTTACTTTCATTTTTCATAGATTCCCTTCCTTCGCCCCGCGGCATTACCTGCCGCGGGGCTTTTGTTATCCTGACAGAATAAATCTATATATTCGTTCTATTATTAAAGGAATGGATCTTTATTTCTTAATCTTTACGCTCTTTGCCGCTCCGGCACTTCTGATGATCTTCTTATATGCTGAAAGCTTCTTCTTTGGAACTCTGATCGTAGCCTTTTTATTGATCTTTGCAAATGCTGATTTTCCAATCTTCTTTGTCTTGATCTTACTGCTCTTGATCGTAATTGTCTTTAATTTACTGTCACCGTAAAAAGCTTTGCTTCCGATCTTTGTAACCTTTGCAGGAATAGTAATCTTCTTAAGTGAGATGCACTTTGAAAATGCTCCGTTTCCAATCGTAGTCAACTTGGCATCCAGGGTAACACCTGTCAGCTTCTTGCATCCGTAAAATGCATTCTTACCGATTGATTTGACATTGCTTCCAAGCTTCACTGTTTTTAACTTTTTACAGTTCTTGAATGCATTATTTCCAATCGATGTAACCTTGAATTTATAACCCTTATACATGATCGTAGCCGGAACCTTAGCTGTCTTTAATGATTTACCCTTAGTTCCATATAACGCTACCGTTCCTTTCGTCTTGTGAGACTTTGTTATCTTATATTTCAGATTTCCGACTGTGAATTTCTCACCGACATCCGGAAGCTTTGCTTTTACAAATTTCTGGATGTACTGGTTCTTTGATGTATCTATGTCATTCTGATTTGCTCCGGCAAAGCTGTTCTTAGATACATGAGATACATTTGGAGGAATCACCATCTCATGAATATTTCTGCAATCCTTAAATGCATTATCACCAATCGTCTTTAAGCTGTCCGGAAGTTTTATAGTATTCAGATTCTGACATCCATCAAAGGTTCCGTCTGCAATCGCCGTAACACCTTCCGGAATATCAACTATATGAAGATTATTGCAGGTCTTAAATGCTCCTGTTCCGATCTCCTCTAAAGTCTTTCCAAGGAATTTCACTTCATTCAGATTGTTGCAGCCATAAAATGCATAAGCTCCAACCTTTCGTAATGTTACAGGGGTCTGCAACTCATGAAGGTTGTCGCTCTCATAAAATGCATAATCAGGAATAACTTCAAGTTTTGTCTTTGATATATCAATCACAATATTCTGGCAATAAGCAAAGCAATACTCCCCGATAGATGTCACACCGGTTGGAAGTGTAAAGCACGAAGCCCCGTCTGTTATATCTGATTTCTGTAAATTATTATTATATGCAAATGCATACGCTCCGATCGTGGATGTCTGGGAACCCTCAGCAAATTTTACTGTATTCAGATTCCCGCACTTATAGAATGCATAATCTCCTATAACCTGCACGGATGCAGGAATTACAAATCCTCCGTTTAATGACACCTGCTCGCAGGCATATGGCAGAAGAGTCACAACTGTCTCCGGTATATTATAAAGACCATTTCCCGTATAATGGAAGGCAGGTGCCAGACGATACATCATCGTTCCATCTTTACTTAACAAAACTTCACCTGTATTTTTAGGATTCGTCACTACCTCATCACCGGAATTATCATTTGGCTGCTGTGTCCATGCACGATCCCATGCATGTGTTGTAAAATATGCATTTGCATCTGCAACAGCAAACTTGCCAACAGAAGTACAGCCCGCGAATGCGCCTGTACCGATCTGATTCAGATTTGTCGGAAGTGTTATAACTTTTCCGACATTCTGTTCGGAATTCAAGATAACAAACTTCCCGGTATCCACTCCTGTCACAGAATCAAGCACCGGCTGATACGGATAGATCGTATTCAGTTTACTACATCCGCTAAATGCAAAATCACCTATGCTGGTAACGGTATCTGGTATAGCTGCAAATTCAAGCTTTGCCATATCCTTAAATACATCAGCACCAATTCCTGTAACAGTTACACCATTTACAATCTGCGGAACCACCAGTTCTTTTACTGTTCTGTCTCCTGTATAGGCTGTAATTACACCAGCCGCGTCGCAGGTAAATGCCGCACTATCTGTATATGTATATTCCTGTCCTTCACCCTCTGCTTTTGCAGTGGCTGCCGAACCGAATAGCATCGACACACATATACAGAATGCTGTTATCAGTATGATCCATAAACTTCTTTTCTTTTTCATTTTAGTAATATAACCTCCCTTTGCAAAGTTCTCCTTTTACAGTTTATCTATAAACTGCTATGTAAATTTCATTCTACCATGCCCCATCCAGAAAAGATAGTTTATTTTGATTTACCCCGTGATACTTTTTGCCCCTAAACCCATTTTTTAGGGCAACAAAAAATCCTGAAACCCTTGATTTCTCTTAGGTTTCAGGATTTTTTTCAATGCCGGCGACCGGAATCGAACCGGTACGGGAGGTTAGTCCCGCAGGATTTTAAGTCCTGTGCGTCTGCCAGTTCCGCCACGCCGGCATGTCCTTTGGACAATGGGACCTACAGGGCTCGAACCTGTGACCCTCTGCTTGTAAGGCAGATGCTCT
>ERZ1026876.708-NODE-708-length-19096-cov-3.755107_pt1 | contig 19096 bp, 16 predicted proteins | sample MGYA00380168_ERZ1026876 | MGnify/ENA primary metagenome ERZ1026876 (study PRJEB33269, sample SAMEA4719804) | human gut metagenome | biome: human-associated habitat; feature: organic feature; material: feces | place: Cameroon | collected 2013-10 ... | reverse complement strand
CTTTTGGTGCTTTACATCGTGCTTGCCGCAGGGTGTAACTCGGCAAAAACCAACGCCGCCCTGCCGGAGGTTCGAATCCCGCCCGACCTTTTGTACAATTTAACATTTTACATAAAAACCGCACCCCGTTTATCAGGCCGTTAAGCTTAATAAACGGGGCGCGATTCACATTTACGGGGAGATTACAGAAAAATCAGGTAAGGCTGATTTTATCTATTCGCTCGAGCTCATCGCTCGTGAACGATATGTTTTCGATAGCCTTTATATTATCGACTATCTGCGACGGCTTCGACGCGCCGACCAGAACGGAGCTGACAATGCCGTCTCTGAGCACCCATGCCAAAGCCATTTCCGCGAGAGTCTGGTTTCTCTCCTTTGCAATTTCCGAAAGAGCGCGAACTTTTTCAAGCTTTTCTTCGGTTATTGCGTCGGCGGACAGGAATCTGCCGTCCGTCATGACTCGGCTGTCGCCGGGAATGCCGTTTAAATATCTGTCGGTGAGCATACCCTGCGCGAGCGGACTGAAGGCTATAATGCCCTTGTTCAGCCGCGCGGCGGTGCTCTTGAGACCGTTTTGCTCAACGGTTCTGTCGAATATCGAATACCTGTTCTGATTTATCACGAACGGGCACTTGAGGTCGTCAAGAATTCCGCACGCCTTTTCAAGATTTTCGCCGTCGTAATTGGAGACTCCCGCATAGAGAGCTTTGCCGCTGTGAACGGCCTGCGCGAGTGCGCCCATTGTCTCCTCGAGCGGAGTCTCCGGGTCGAGGCAGTGATGATAAAAAATATCAACATACTCAAGTCCCATGCGTTTAAGGCTCTGATCAAGGCTCGCAAGAAGGTATTTGCGGCTTCCGTTGCGGCAGCCGTACGGTCCGGGCCACATGGCATAGCCCGCCTTGGTGCTGATTATCATTTCATCGCGGTAGGCTCCCATCTCCTGAGCGAGAATCCTGCCGAAATTCTCTTCGGCGCTGCCGGGCGCCGGACCGTAATTATTGGCTAAGTCGAAATGCGTAATACCGTTGTCAAATGCAGTAAAGCACAGCTCTTTCATATTGGAAAACTGCGCGGTATCGCCGAAGTTATGCCAAAGTCCGAGGGAGACGGCGGGCAGCTTCAGTCCGCTTTTTCCCAAGCGGTTATACTGCATTTTCTCATATCTCTTTTCGTTTGCAAAATACATCTCAAATCTCCTATATATACCCTTGTTATTCCGCTTCGACCCAGCCCGAATAGAGTGTTATACTTTCGCTTATCGTGTCTTTACCGATATCGAACTTTCTTGTGCAGTCTTTGTCGATATACCAGCCTGTGAACACATAGCCCTCTTTGACGGGGTCATTTTCGACGCTAACCAATTGACCGTGCATAACCTTCTGATTTCCGATCTGCGAGCCGCCGTTCGTATCGAAGGTGACCGTAAACCCTGCATGGCTTATCGCAAAAACAACACAGGCAATAAGAACAACGATGCCTATTGCTATGAGCTTATCGACGGTTTTTACGGACATCTTGACGTTCCTGTAAAGTCCGCCCGGCTTTCTCTCTGTCGTAAGACCCATTGTGCTTTTTTCATTGTCCATGATGTTTCACTGCCTTTCGGTTCAGGTTTTGATTATCTGCGCGCAAGATATTTACGCATATCGATAGCGCAGGCAATGAGGATTATCATACCCTTGATGATGTAGAGCATATTTGCGGACACGGAGAGGAAATTAAGTCCCGCGAAAATTATCTGCAGGAGCAGAACGCCGACGACTATTCCGCTTATCTTTCCGGTACCGCCGACGAACGATACGCCGCCGATGACGCACGCCGCTATGGCGTCGCACTCGTAGTTAAGGCCGGTGTTTGCCGAGCAGGAGGCGATTCTCGCGCCCTCGATGAAGCCCGTGATGCCGTACATAACGCCCGCAAGAACAAAGACGAGAATGATGGTCATGAACACGTTAACGCCGGAGACTCTCGCAGCCTCTTCGTTCGAGCCAACCGCAAACATATTCTTGCCGAACTTCGTTTTATTCCAAACGACCCACATAATAGCCGTCAGGATTATCGAATAGAGAACGTACTTCGGAATCGCAACACCGTCTACGGAGAACAGCGTGCCCGTGATGAACTTCGTGTAGGACTGGTCAAGACCGGAGAGGGTCTGTCCGTTGTTGCCGCCTATCATCAGGTACATGAGAACCGTACCGAAAACGATAAGCTGAGTCGAAAGGGTGACTATAAACGGATGGAGCTTAAACTTTGCGACGAAGAACCCGTTTACAAGGCCGACTACTGCACCTATTGCCATAACCGCGAGAAGAACAACGATAAGCGGCATGGTGTCAAGGTCTTTGAACATCTTGTTGGCGTAGCCGCTCATCTGGAGCAGAGACGCAGCCACGCACGCCGTGAGTCCGACGCAGCGGCCTGCCGAAATATCGGTACCGGTCAGCACGATACAGCCCGCGATGCCGAGAGCGATGGGCAGCTTAGCCGCCGTTAGCGAGATTATGTTTACTATAGATGAAATGCTCAGGAACGCCGGAACTTTTATGGCAATGAAAATCACGGAGATCGCGATTATAATAAACATTGCATTGTTGAACAAAAGGTCCGTTATAAGTCTTTTTTTATCGCCGCGCTCCGCCGCTTTGAAATTTTCAATCCAAACGGAAATTCGCGAGCGCTTTGCTTTTTTTGCACCTGTTTCAGCCATGATGATTCCTCCTTAGACATATTTCGCCGCAAGGGTCATTATTTCTTCCTGGTTCGTCGTTTTGGCGTCTACCTCGCCCGCGAGCCTGCCGCCCGACATAACGAGTATCTTATCGCAAACGCCCAAAAGCTCTGCCATTTCGGAAGATACCATAATAACTGTTTTGCCCTTTTTGGCGAGGTCGAGAATAAGCTGATATATCTCGTATTTCGCGCCGACATCAATACCTCTTGTGGGCTCGTCGAGGAGGAGCACCGTGGGATCGGTCAAAAGCCACCTTGCAAAAATGACCTTCTGCTGATTGCCGCCCGAAAGAGATCTTATCTTCGTCTCCTGGTTGGGAGTCTTTATCTTCAGGGACTTTATATACTTGTCGGTAGTTACCTTCATTTTCTTTTTGCTGACGAACGGGCCTGCCATATATTTTTTCAGGCTTGCTACCGTCGCATTCTCTCTGACGTTGAGAATGCCGAAGATTCCCGTTGCGCGCCGCTCCTCGGTCAAAAGGGCGAATCCGTTTCTTATCGACTCATGAGGAGTTTTGTTTTTCGTCTCCTTGCCGTCGAGATAAATCTTTCCGCCGCGGCGCGTCGTTATACCGAAAATCTGCTCGAGAAGCTCTGTTCTGCCCGAACCGTCAAGTCCGGCAACGCCGAGAATTTCTCCCTTACTTGCCTCAAAGGACACGTCTCTCAGATTCGTATATTCGCTGCTGAGATTTTCTACCTTCAAAAGCACGTCGCCTATCTCGTTATCCTTGGGAGGATATCTGTTTGTCAGCTCACGGCCGACCATGAGCTTGATTATCTCGTTCATGGTAAGCTCGCTTGCGGGCTTTGTCGCAACCCATCTGCCGTCGCACATTATTGTGACCTCGTCGCTTATGCGCAGTATCTCCTCCATTTTATGGGAGATATAGACAATCGCGCAGCCGCGGTCGCGCAGCATATTGATTATGCGGAACAGGTGCTCCGCCTCTTCCTCGGTAAGCGACGACGTGGGCTCGTCAAAGACGATAATTTTTGAATTATAAGAAACCGCCTTCGCGATCTCGACCATCTGTCTCTGCGAAACCGGCATAGTGCTCATTATTGTTTTGGGATCGACATTTATTTCAAGCTCTTTGAATATCCGTGCCGTCTCTTCGTACATTTTCTTCTCGCTCGTAAACGGAACAAATTTTGAAACGGTCGGAAATCTGCCGAGCCACATATTGTCCATAACATTGCGTTTGAGAGCCTGATTAAGCTCCTGGTGAACCATCGCGACTCCGTTTTCAAGGGCTTCCCTGGAGTTCTTGTAGTTCACCTCTCGGCCGTCGACATATATATGCCCGCCGTCCTTGCTGTAAACGCCGAAAAGGCATTTCATAAGGGTTGATTTGCCCGCGCCGTTTTCGCCCATGAGCGCGTGCACCGTTCCCCTTTTGACCGTCAGCTGCGCATGATCAAGCGCCTTGACGCCCGGGAACGACTTCTCTATATCCACCATTTTCAGCAATACGTCTTTATCGGAATCCGGCTTATTGATATTGGTCTGCATATGTTTCACTCCTCTTCATCCGAGTTTACGGTTGGGGCGGAGCGCCCCAACCGCAAATTGACAACGTCTTGATTATTTGCTCTCGGAAGTGTAGGTTGAATAAGGAATGTTGACCCTCCACTTGCCGACAGTGTTCGCTGCGTCGATGCCTTCAAGTGCGTTCGTGCCGTTGAGCAGGTTCTTCATAACGGTGGTTATAGCGGTTGCCATACCCTCTGCATCCTGCTTAATGGTGCCTGTCATCGAGCCGGAGTTGATAGCGGACTTCGCTGCGTCCGTAGCGTCAACGCCGAATACGGGGATGACGGTCTTGCCGTCCTTGTTATAGCCGGCGGTCTGGAGAGCGGAGATTGCGCCGAGCGCCATCTCGTCGTTGTTAGCGATAACAAGCTCTATCATGTTCTTGTTGGACTCGGTGTACTGCGCAAGAGCGGTGCTCATATAGTTCGTTGCGGCTGCGGAGGACCATGTGCCGTCCTGGTCAACAAGATACTTGTTCTTGTTCGCTGCGTCATAGAACTTGAGCTCGGGCTTTCCGGCAGCCTTGAGGACTGCGTTTGCATCTTCAACACCGTACTGGGTACGAGCGATAGCTTCCATGTTGCCTTCCTGACCCTTGAACATAACGTAGCTGATTACGCCGTCATTGTTGAGGTCAAGCTTGCCATAGTTTGCAAGGACATACTCGCCTATCATCTTGCCCTGCATATGGCCGGCCTGCTCATAGTCTGTGCCGACGAATACGCATTTATCATAGCTCTCGATAACCTTCTGATCGACAGAGCGGTTGAAGAATATGACGGGAACGTTCTTCGCCTTGGCGAGGTTGATGATGTTCTGAGCTGCGTCGTCCGAGCCGGTGTCAACAACGTTGACGATAAGCATCGAGCAGCCCTTTGCAAGAGCGGTCTGAACCTGCTCGGTCTGCGTGGTCTGGTTGCCGTTTGCGTCATAGTCGTTGAAGGTGTATCCGCCGTCGGTGAGGATCTTGTCCATTGCGGTGCGGACGGTTGAGATGTACGCGTCGCTGAACGAATAGTACAGAACGGAAATCTCACCCTTGTTCTTGTTCTTGTCGCCGGAATCGCCGGGCTTACAAGCGGCTAAGCCTAATACCATAATAACTGCCAATAAAACTGCTAACAACTTTTTCATAAGAGTACCTCCTTAAAAAATTTCTTACGTTATCAGCATCTTTATTATAGCTTTGCGGTTTCAAAAACAGAATGAGATTTTCTATCTAAAATGTATAAAATTTTACGCTTTTGTCGAACCAATATATAGACTTTGACGCTTTAACGAGAAGAACTGCCCGAACATCTTTCAACGTGTTCGGGCAGCTGTTTTATTTGTATTTGTCAAAGCCGAAGAGTATCTTCTGAACGTCCGCTGAAAACATATTGCTGCGGTCGACGACATAGACGTCGGTTTTAATCTCATGCTCGGTCTTCTTGCCCGAGAGTATGTTTGCCGCATTCATGACGGCGAGATAGCCCATGGAGAACGGGTTTTGGACAATGAGAGTATCAAGCTCGCCCGTCTCGAGCATTCCGACGCACTCCGTGTTGTTGTCGAAGCCTATGCCGCAGACGCTGTCCTTGATTCCGAGCTCCTTTATCGCCGTGCCCACGCCTAAAGTTGACCACTCGTTGAAGCCGACAAGAACATTTATCTCCGGATTTTCCTCGAGCAGCTTCCTTGAGCCCGCCGTCGCGCTTTGGGCGTTCGACGATATGCTTATCATGGCGACTATCCTTGCGTTTTTAATGTTTTTTATACCGTCCTTAAAACCCTGCAAACGCTTGCTGCCGTTTTCGGTGTTCTCGCCGTAGTTGACTATTCCGATATTGATGCTTTCTTTGTCTCCACAGAGCTTCTGCGCGACATCTGCCGTTTTTTGACCGGCAGAATAATTGTCGGTTGCTATATACAGCTCCTTTTCGGCTACGTCAACGTCGCTGTCAACGGTTATTATCTTTATACCCTTCTCCGCAGCCTTGCGAACGGCTGGAGCGTTTTTCTCAAAATCGATTGCAGAGAGGATGATCGCGCCGACATTGCGGTAAACGGCGTTTTCTATCATTTTATTTTGAGTCTCGTAATCTTCCTCGTTCTCCGGCCCCTCAAAGGTGATATCGATGTTGAACTCGGTCGCAGCCGAATACGCACCCTTTTTCACGTCGTTCCAGAAATCGGATTCGCTTCCCTTTATTATTATGGCAACTCTCGGATATTCGGGGGCAAAGCCGCTTCCGCTTTCGCAGCCGAACAACACGCAGAGCAAGAATGAGGCGAGCAGCATGAATGCGATACTTCTCTTAATATTCATTTTCCCGTCCTTTCTCAATCTTCGGAATCTTAATTTTAACCGTCGTGCCGACATCAAGCTCGCTTTCGATTGAAATTCCGTATTCATCGCCGAAATAGATTTTAAGCCTGTCGTTGACATTTTTAACGCCGATGCCCTTCGAGTCGCTCCTGTCTTTTTTCAGGATGGTCTCGCACTGCTCCTTTGTCATTCCGAGTCCGTTATCGGCGACGGTGATTATGATATCCTTACCGTCGGCGCGAACGCAGATGCGTATCTCGCCCTCGTCAACCATTCTGTCGAGTCCGTGGTAAATAGCGTTCTCGATAAACGGCTGGATGGTTATCTTGTTGCACATATATCCGAGCAGACTCTCATCTACATCGAACGAATAAGTAAACTGGTTTTTGTATCTGTAGCTCTGGATTATGAGGTAGCTCTCGGCATGGCGCAGCTCGTCGCTTATGGTGATAAACTCGTTGCCGTGGCTGATGCTTATTCTGAACAGCTTTGCAAGCGCGCCGACCATCTCGACCGCCTCTTTGCTGTTATCCTGCTCGCACATCCACTGGATGGAGTCGAGCGTATTATAGAGGAAATGCGGATTTATCTGAGCCTGAAGAGCCTTGAGCTCTGTTTTTCTGAGGACTATCTCCTCATTATGCACCTTTTCCATGAGCGACTGTATCATATGAACCATGTGCTCAAACGACGCGGAGAGGGTGCTGAATTCGACTACGTTCGCCTTATCGGCCTTATATTTATATGTTTCCGCCTGCATTTCAAAATTCTGCATGGATGAAACGAGACGTCTGACGGGTCTTGTGACCGTGCGTGAGAGCAGGAAATAAACCGTGACGGAGATAATAAGGCTGAACAGAAGCGCAAACGCCAAGCCGACCGCTATCTGCTTTTTGACGGACTGCGTCACCTCGTCCGTGAAGCTCACGCCGACTATCTTCCAGCTGCACGAATTGAGCGACGACACGGTATAGATATTGTCGCCTTCTCTGTGGATGCCGTCGGTCATTTTTGAAACCGCATCGGTATTCTCTTTTTTTATGCCGGAGAAGAGCATCTGCTGCTGCGGATGATAGACTATCCCGCCCTTTGAATCTACGATATAGCAGTAGCCCCTCTGTCCGATGCTTATTCTGTCGATATATTTCGCTATCGACATAAACTCGAAGTTGACGGCGACAAAGACCTGCTTTTGGAACAAATCGGAATACTTTTTCTTCGCTATAGTCACGACCCACGGATACTTGTTCTTATAAAGCGTATCCACATGGGGCTGAGTTATCAAATAGCCGTCCTTCAGATTCGGGAAAAGCGACTTGTCAAAGGACAGGTCGGTGGCGTTCTCCTTTGCGGTGTCGCCGCTGTCGTTCTCGGTTAAGAGAATGTTGCCGTGCGTATCGTAAACCGTCACGCAATATATATCGTCCTCGAGCCGCGCCGCGGTCGAGACTGCGTTTTTAAGCGATTGCAGACTGTCACAGCTGTCAACCTCATTGCAGAGATTGTCGAGCTTATTTTTGATGGACGAGATATAATTGGAGACCGTGGCGTTCGTCTGGGACACTGACTGTTTGGACGCGACATATGCCGAGTTGAACATCGTTTTCTGATAAAACACGCCGAAAAGAAGCGTGGCGCCTACCGTTGAGAACAGCACGCCGAACACGACTACCGCAATTATAAGCGTTGACAGCTTTATTCTGGCATGTTTAAGCATCTCTTGCACCCAAATATTCCTCTCTGTATTTGTTCGGCGAAACGCCGTAATACTTCTTGAAGCAGTAGCTGAAATAATGCTGGTCGCTGTAACCGCACTTCTGCGTTATCTCGAATATTTTCATCGAGGTGCAAAGGAGCAGGTCGCTCGCCGCCTTCATGCGCCTTTCGGTCACAAGCGTTACAAAATTCTTCGACTTTTTCTTTTTTATCAGAGCGCTCAGATAGTTCGGACTGACGCCCAGCCTGTCGCTCGCGTCTGTCAGCGACAGCTCCTCGTTCATATATTCCTCGTTGATTATTTGCAGCGCGTGGTCGCAGAGAGCCTCGCTCTCGTGCCTCTGCGAGCGGTAGATGATATCCCTTGCGTCAAGGCAGAGGGATACAAGCTCGTTTTTGTACTGCTGGTTAAAATCGAACGACAGGCGGGAGGTGAACGAGTTGTTGGCGGTAAAAAGCTCCGCGGCGGCGTTTCCGTCGGGCAGGACGCTCACGCACCTGTGCGCGGTGGCGAGAATCTGGATGATTATATAATCTATCCCCTCGCGCGTCTTGCCGGAGAGTATCTCGTCAAGGAATGAGGTTATCTCCTCCTTGCTTCCTATTTTCAAGAGCTGCTCGAGCTTATTGACGGATTTTTCGGCGCTTTCGAACTCATAGGTGCTCTTGCGCTCCTGGTCGTTTATATAGCGGATGCTGCCCGTGCCGTCGGAGGTATAGCGCCGCGCGGTGATAGCCTGCGAGCAGGCGAGCGCCAAGAGAGACGGATTGCTCACGGTCTCGCTGATACCGATAGTGCAGTTCTGATTCAAAAGCTTCTTCGCGCTCTGAACAAGCTCGATAACGGGAAGTCTCAGCTTTGTTGACATCTCCTCCGGGTCGCTTGTTACAAGGGTGATGATTCTGCCGTTGACAAAAAAGCTCTCGCAAAGAGCATATTTATTGATAATGCTGTTGACAAAGTCTATATGGTGCTGAGCGGTGCAGGTCTCGCCCGCGCTCGTCTTGAACTTCGAGGCTACGACGCTGTAGCAGTCGCCGTCATTTTTGATTATGCCGAGCCTTTTCGCGTTTTCCGTCAGGTCGTCCGAGGCGTGGACATCCTCGCCCGTGCCGAGCAGGAGCGGAAGCAGAAATTCGGCCTTTTCAAGCCGCAGCGAGATATCCTCGCTCGATCCGCCGCTTTTGAGCAGGTCAAACTCCCTGTTCATCTCAGCTCCGATTTTTTCGAACTCATCGGTGAGCTCCGACGCGGAAACGGGCTTCAAAAGATATCTTATTACATTATATTTGAACGCCTCCTGAGCGTATTCAAAATCGTCGTACCCACTCAGGATAACAAATTTAGTCGCCGGTCTTATTTCGCGGGCTTTTCTTGCAAGCTCAAGACCGGTCATGAGCGGCATCTTGATATCCGTCAAAACCAAATCGGGCTCGAGCTTTTCGAGCTGGTCGAGCGCCTCTATTCCGTTTTCGGCGTCTCCGACGACCTCGAAGCCCGCTCTCTGCCAATCGACATTTCGTATAACCGCCTCTCTCTGGCGTATCTCATCGTCAACTACAAGCACGCTGTACATAATCATGACCTCGCATAAAATCATTTTTTCATGTATGCTAACTCTAAACACCCGTCGGATGCAATTCTTGATTTTATTATATAAAAATCTCCGAGCTTTATCAAGGATTATATTTCATTTTGCCGAGAGCGTTTCTTCTAAACTAAAATCAAGCAGATTTCCTGCTTGTTCTTTGCGTCTTTTTATAGACAAATCGCCATGTTTCGCGGTATAATATCAAATACGCCGCACACGGCAAAAACGCAGCATTGGAGCGCGGGCAATGGAAATATCGGCAGAACAGCTGAACAGACTGAAGGACGGAGAATATACCGTCTACGACATAAGAAGCGAGACGGACAGAACCTACGGGTTTATCCCCGGCTCCGTGCACATAACCGCCGAGGAGCTCTGCGAAAATCCGCCGACGGACAAAGACAAGAAGATAATAATCTACTGCGCGCACGGAATTTTCAGCATAGATGTTGCGGACAGACTCTGCGAGCAGGGCTATGAGGCATACAGTCTCGAGGGCGGCTATCTCGCATGGATGCGCCTTGATATTAAGAATCGGCAGGACGGCGAGCTGTGCCAAAAGGTTGAGCAGAGTCTGAGAAAAAAGTTTCGCGTTTCGATAATGAGTCCGTTTACAAAGGCGCTCAAGCTCTACAAGCTCGTAAACGAGGGCGACAGAGTGGCGGTCTGCATCTCGGGAGGCAAGGACTCGATGCTCATGGCTAAGCTCTTTCAGGAGCTGAAGCGATACAGCAATGTTAATTTCGACGTCAAGTATCTCGTCATGGACCCCGGCTATAATCCCGAGAACCGCAGGATAATCGAGGACAACGCGCGGGCGCTGAACATCCCGATAAACATATTCGAGTCGGACATATTCAAATCCGTCTACAATGTCAAAAAATCTCCCTGCTATCTCTGCGCGAGGATGAGACGCGGATATCTCTATAAATTCGCGCAGGAGCTCGGCTGCAACAAGATAGCGCTCGGCCACCACTACGACGATGTTATCGAGACTATCTTAATGGGTATGCTACACGGGGCGCAGATACAGACGATGATGCCCAAGCTGCACAGCACGAACTACCCCGGCATGGAGCTGATACGCCCGCTCTATCTTGTGCGCGAGGACGACATAAAGGCGTGGCGCGACTACAACGGGCTGCACTTTATTCAATGCGCCTGCAAATTTACCGACACCTGCACCACCTGCAACGACGGGCAGAATCACTCAAAGCGTCAGGAGACAAAGGAGCTCATCCGCGAGCTTAAAAAGAGCAATCCCGACGTTGAAAAGTGCATATTCAGCAGCGTTGAGAATGTCAACATCGACACGGTTCTCGCCTACAAAAAGGGCGGGATAAAGCACAGCTTTCTTGATGATTACGACAGCAAATAAATTTTTCGCACGACACTTGCAAGAAATAAAATAATGTGCTATTATAGATAAGATATAACAACGCACAGATGGAGAGAGTAGGCGCGCGGCGAACACCGCAGAGAGGGGTCACTTGGCTGGAATGATCCCGTGTCAGAGCACGCCGAAGTTCACTCCGGAGCGGCTCGGCTGAAGCTTCGGGTTGTAGGCTGAGACGGTTCACCGCCGTTACACGGTGCTGTCCGCCATCGCGCGGAACAGGCTGAGGCGTCCTCGGACGCGAATGCAGGGTGGTACCGCGAAGTTTCCTTCGTCCCTCAGTGGGACGGAGGATTTTTTATTTTGCCTCCCCTGCCGGCAGATATGAAGTAAATTATGCTTTTTGAAAGGATGAGAAGTATGAACGAAAACGCCGAAAAGCTCAAAGAATTATTCAGAAAGAAAGCCGCCGACGCGGAGAAGGTCTCTGAGCTTGAGGAGCTGAGGATAGAATTCCTCGGCAAAAAGGGTCACATCGCAAATCTCATGAGCGAGCTTCGCGCCCTGCCCAACGATCAAAAAAAAGAGGCAGGTCAGAAGATAAACACAATAAAGCAGTTCATCGAGAGCTCCATGCAGGAGCGTCTTAGAGAGCTCAAGGCTCTCGAGGAGCAGCGCCTTATTGACAGCGCGGAGGTCTACGACGAGTCCTTCCCCTGCGACACGAATCCCGGCTCTTACAGCCCGATAACCCTCGTTCAGCGCGAGGTTGACGAGATTTTCCTCAACATGGGCTTCTCCATAGAGGACTACTCCGAAATCACCGACGACTACAACTGCTTCGAGGCGCTCAACATTCCCAAGCATCATCCCGCGCGCGATATGCAGGACACCTATTATCCTGTCTCTTATACACATCTGCCCCTGCCACGAAAACACCTTCTTCCAGATGGAGGGCATGATGGTCGACAGGGACATATCCATCTCGAACCTCATATATTTCATGAAAACCATGCTCTCCGAGGTCTTTCAGAAGGATGTCACGGTGCGCCTGCGCCCCGGCTTCTTCCCGTTCGTCGAGCCCGGCTTCGAGCTTGATATCCAGTGCCTTATCTGCGGCGGCGAGGGCTGCTCCTCCTGCAAGGATTCCGGCTGGCTTGAGCTTTGCCCCTGCGGCATGATACATCCGAACGTCCTCAAGGCGGGCGGAATTGACCCCGAAAAGTATTCGGGCTTCGCTTTCGGTCTCGGACTTACGCGCCTTGCGATGATGAAATACGGCGTAAAGGATATCCGCGTATTCAACAGCTGCAATCTCAAGTCGCTCTCGCAGTTCACCAATTCATCGTTCACCGTGCCCGACGGCACGAAGAAAGAGGAGGCTTAAAGTCATGCTTGTTTCAATAAACTGGATCAGGGATTATGTTGACCTTGACGGATGCGATATAAAAGAGCTCATCAACAAGTTCACCCTCGCTACGGCCGAGGTCGAGGACATATATTATATGGGCCGCGACGTGCAGAAGGTCGTTGTCGGCGAGATAAAGACGCTCGAAAATCACCCCGAGTCAAAGAAGCTTCACCTGCTCACCGTTGATATCGGCGACAGAGTCGTAAACTGCGTATGCGGCGCGCCGAATGTCAAGGTCGGCCAGAAGGTCGCTTTTGCGACTGCGGGCGGCAGAGTCGTTGCGGGCGAAATAAGCAAAGCTACCGTGGCCGGCTACGAGTCCGAGGGTATGTGCTGCTCCGAAAAAGAGCTCGGAATAAGCGACGAGAACTCCGGAATAATGGAGCTCGACCCCGCATATAAGAACGGCACCGACATAAAGGAGCTGTTCCCGATAGACGACGTTGTCTTTGAGGTTGACAACAAGTCGCTCACAAACCGTCCCGACCTCTGGGGTCACTACGGAATCGCGCGCGAGTTCGCCGCCCTCACAGGCCGCGAGTTAAAGCCGCTCGACCTCGCCGAGCTTGACAGCGACAGCGAAGATATTATCCCCGTCACCGTCGGCGACACCGACCACGTGTACAGATACTCCTGCCTCAGGATGGCGAATATCACAAAGCACGTCAGCCCCATGGAGATAAGAATAAGGCTGTTCTACTGCGGCATGAGACCGATAAATCTGCTCGCAGACCTCACCAACTACATCATGCTCGAAATCGGTCAGCCGACCCACGCATTCGACGCCTCCAAGGTTGACAGCATAAAAGTTGACACACCCAAAGAGGAAATCGATTTCGTCACCCTTGACGGCGCAGAGAGAAAAGCGGACACCAACACCCTGCTCATATATAACCGCGAAGAGCCCGTTGCGATAGCCGGTATAATGGGCGGACTCGACTCCGAGATAGTCGGCGACACGTCGAGCGTTGTGCTTGAGTCCGCGAACTTCGACGGTATCTGCGTTCGAAAGTCCTCCTCCCGCCTCGGTCTGCGCACCGACGCAAGCGCAAGATACGAGAAGATGCTCGACCCCGAGCTGACCGTTCTTGCGATAAAGCGCTTTGTAAAGCTCGTCAAGGATATAGACGGCGGCGCGGTCATCGACTCAAAGCTGACGGACGAATACGTTAAGAGATATTCTCAGATAACGCTCACCTTCGACAAGGCATATGTTGACAGATACACCGGAATCGAAATCAGCAACGAGCGCATTGTTCAGACTCTTACCCTGCTCGGCTTCGGCGTTGACGAGAAGGACGGCGTTTTCACCGTCACCGTCCCCTCCTGGAGAGCCACCAAGGATGTTACGATAAAGGCGGACATCATCGAAGAGATAACGAGAATCTACGGCTACGACAACTTCGAGATAACCACCACCCGCAGCCCCCTCAAGCCCGTACACAGCGCGCCCGAGAGGCTCATAGCCGACGAGATAAAGGACATTCTCGTCAAGAAATACTCCATGCATGAGGTTCATTCCTACATCTGGTGCGACAAGAAGAAATACAAGAAGCTCGGCATTGAGGTTGAGGACAATGTTAAGATACTCAACATCGAAAGCTCGGATAACGGCGTTCTGCGCGACTCTATGCTGCCCACCCTGCTTGTCGCGGCATACGAGAACAAGGATTTTGCGGACAGCTACGGCATATTCGAGATAGGCAGAGTTGTTGAAGGCACACTCGAAAACGGCTACTGCAACGAGCGCCGCCACCTCGGCGTTGTGCTGTTCTCGAAGTCGCAGAGCGAGCGCGACCTCTACTACAAGGCGGTCGAAGTCGTCAACTGCTTCTTTGAGCAGATAAAGCACTGCGCGCCGAAGTTCGCAAAGAAAGCGCCCACGCACGCATGGCAGCATCCCAAGAACACCGCCACCGTTCTTGCGGACGGCAATGAGGTCGGCTTTATCTGTGCTCTGCATCCGCAGAACTCCGCGAAGCTCGACAAGACTGGCTCGGCGGTCTGCATAGAGCTGGATATAGACAAGTTCAGCGATGCTAAAGCATACGACATTACGTTTAAGGAGCCCTCATCGAGGCAGTCCACCTACTACGACCTCTCGCTCGTGCTCAGAAAGGGCGTCACATACGACGAGCTTTCCGAGAACTGGAGGAGCATGAACATCGAGGAGCTCGAGAGCGTTAAGCTCATCGACACCTACGAGCTGCTCGGCACAAAGAGCATCACGCTTCGCTTCACCTTCTCTTCGCATGACCGCACGCTCGAAATGGAAGAGGTTCAGGGCTGGATAGACGAGATACTCCGCAGACTTTCCGCAATAGGCGTTTCGCTGAGAGTTTAAATTAATTTCAAAATACCATTGTCTTGTTACAAGTTTTGGTATATAATAAAATTACGGAGGTGGTACTCATGGCCGACGAGACCATTCAGTTCTCGATAAAGAATGAAAATGACGAAGAAATGAAGAAGATACTCCTTGAGGTTTATAAAGCGCTCAACGAGAAGGGGTATAATTCGGTCAGCCAGATAGTTGGCTACATCCTTTCCGAGGATCCGACTTATATCACCACCCACAACAATGCCCGCAGCCTTGTCAGAAAGCTCGACAGAGACGAGCTGCTGCAGAGCATGGTTGAGGATTATCTCGGCATCAAGAAATAAGTGCGACTATAACTTGATTGGAGTGACATTGAGTGGCGGAGAACAAAAAGCTTCTCATGTACAAGGGCAAGCCCCTTGTCAGAAAAGACAACACGCTTTATTACGGATATATGGATGAGCCCTGCATAATCATGATGCAGATAACTTCGACTAAAAACGTAAACGGCGCGGAGCTCTCAGACAAAATACTCGTGCAGCTCGTCAGCACAGACGAAGATCTTCGTCCGCGAGACAGGATTCTCAAGAAAGCGGAGCGCAGAGGTCTGTACAGCGCGATAGATATCGGTTCGATATGGCTTGAGCGCGAGCTTCAGAAAAGAGCATAACGAAAGGCGGAGCACGGTTTTCGTGTCCCGCTTTTTGCTTTGCAAAAACAAGTATACGCATTGGCAAGGTTGCCGAAAAGCAATAAAGCTAAGCTGCAAAAACAGCTTAGCTTTTATCATTGATTGCGCTATGTGCCGAATGCTATGCATATAAGGCACCCTTAAATCAACTTGTAAAATCAGAACTTAATCAGTTTCTTTTCCGATGAAGTTCTTTTCAATAAACCCTTTTGCCCGGTATCCTAACAAAAAGGTGTTTTCGCCTGCTTTCATTTCCAGCATTAATTGTTGCCCGCGCGGCTGTTTTGATAATGTTATCTCATGCTTCACGAAAGCATAGCAGCCTAAATCCCTTTCTCCGTGAAGAAATCCATGAATCAAATCGGCAGTGATGCGCAGCTCGTCGCCAACAATGAAAAGGCAAACATCATGCTTTTGAAACTTTTTATCCGCAGCATCAAAACACTTGGTTATAATATATGGCTCCTGTAAACCATAACAATCCCGCAAGTGACCACAGGCTTTTGATAAGATTTCTTTTTTCTTTGCGGGGACATTGACCGATTCGGCTTTTTTCCATAACCCTTTGGTCAATTCGACGGTTAATACTCCGCAAATAACGAGAATGAAAAGAGCGGCAATCAATTTTCCGGCACCAACAAGAAGGCGCCAAAACAAACCGTTCGGTTGCGGAATCAAGTTAAGCAGACAAAAGCCCGCGGCAACAGCAACAATGTAGATGAAGATCGAAACAGCCGTAATGATTTTTTGCCGCATTTTCTCTTTTCGGAAGATGCGTTTTTCGCAATTGTTTAAGGTTTTATATTGTTCTTTCAGATCATTGTTCAGATTTTCATTTGTATTCTCATACCTAAAATATCGCAATATTGCGTCCCCCTTTCTTCTTGCTGTTTGTGTGGCTGATTCAGCTAATACAAGTTTATCGTTTCGGTCCTGCTTTAGTTCCGTACAGAAACGAATTATGCAATAACAGGCACAGCAGTTAATACCGCTGTGCCTGTTACCTGTCTTATGGCACTCTCTGCATTTGCGGAAAGCTTGATTTTTCCGTTACTGGACTTTTTCAAGTCTGTAACTAACCGTATATCTGTTATGCACCCAGCAGTTGTTGCTGTCCTTTACATAGGCGCGGGCATATGCCGTACCGTGCGATCGGGTGGGATCGGCATTGCTCAGATCAACCTCCGCAAAGAGCTGCTCCGAGGATATCTTTTTGAGCTCCGATTCCGGACCGACAACCTCAACCGACGGTATCTTCGTCTGCGTCAAGACAGCTTTATAGCCTGTCGGGACATTTATAAACGAGACGTTATTGGCACTTACCGAGTTCTTTTCCGAGGTAACGCCGCTCATCTCAACAGTTACCTTTAGCTTCGTCTCCCCGCTCATTATCTTGACTCCGTTCAGGGTGGTCAAATCTATCGTTATCTCATTTTTGCCCGCGCCGAGCATATAGAAATCGATATCGGCCACCGACAGCTCGGTTAATGAGGCGAGCTTCGTCGCGTCCATGGTGAAATTGAGTCTTGCGGGGCTGCACGTAAACGCGGGAGGCTTACTCGCGTAGACTGCGGGTGCGTTCTTGAAGGTGACCGTAGTCGGCAGCTCTGCGCGCTGATAAACCGGGAGGGTCATCGTGATATCGGCTATGCCGTCGTTGACGGTGATATACTGAAGCTTTCCGCCGTATTCGCTAAGCGGGATTATCTCGGCGTCGAGCGTCGTTGTTGCGCTGAGCTTTTTGTTAAGCGTGACGCGCGCGACTACCTTCTTTATCTTCACCATCTCGGTCACGGGGCCGGAGAGCTTGACCGTGTTCGCCGAGAGCACCGGAGTTTCCGCTATCAGGCCGTTAGTCACATATGACGCTCCGTCATAGATCGTTTGGAGAGTGTATTCGCCCTCTTTATAGTAATCGAAATACACATTAATCGAGTCCTGCGAGAGCGAGACTATCTCGTAGTTTGCCTTGTTCGGATCCTTCGGCGTCACCTCGAGCTTGAGCGTCTGGCTGCCCGTGGAGTCAACATAGTTCGTTTTTGCGACAACGGAGATATCGTCCTTTGTCAGCACACTCTCTGCGACATCGTAGCGTTTGCCGTGAACCTTGACTTCAACGGTAAAATCCGTATTGCCGAACATCTGCAGACCGAGATTCGAGACATTGTTCGAAATCTCAATCTTCACGGGAACGTCCTTAACTATGCGGTCATCCTCGGGGCTCGCCTGAATGGCGACGACTATCCAGATTATAACCGCCGCAATAATCGAGAGAGCCAAGACGAATCTGTTATCATATATGAGATTTTTGAGGCTTATCTTTTTCTTTTTCATTTCTTAAAACCTCCGAACAGCTTGCGTATGCCTTTGACGGCGGTTTTTTCCTCGTTGTCCGTGCCGCACAGGTAGCGGATAAGATGCTCGCGCAGGTCGGAATCGGTGAGGTTTCTTGTAAGCTGACCCTTGCAGGCTATGGAAATCGTTCCCGTCTCCTCGGAGGTTACGACTATCATAGCGTCGCCCTGCTCGCTCATGCCTATGGCGGCTCTGTGGCGGGTACCGAGCTGAGTGTCAAGATTTTCCTTTTGAGTCAGCGGAAGAACGCAGCCCGCGGCCACTACCCTGCCGTCGCGGATAACCGCGGCTCCGTCATGCAGCGGCGCGCCGTTATAGAAAATATTGCCTATGAGTTCACGCGAGACTATCGCATCTACGGGCGTTCCGCTCTTTATGATATCGCCTAAAAGAGTGTCATGCTCAAAGACTATGAGCGAACCCGTCTTGCTCTCGCTCATAGTGTGGCACGCTTTGCAAACGGCATATATCGAGTCCTTTATTCTCTGGTTGCGCTCCGACTCCTCGTCGCGCACGCCGAAGAGGTTGAGCTTCGTTATGCTTCGCCTGCCGACGGACTCGAGCATATGGCGCAGCTCGGGCTGGAAGAGAATGACGAGGACAATAATTATCTCGCCGAAAACTTTTTTGAATATAAACTCGCTCGCCTGCATATCGAGCAGGTATATGACAAGATAAGCCACTCCGAAAAGCAAAAGACCTTTTGCAAGCTGAATGGCCTTTGTCTCACGGATAAGCTTGATAACACTGTAAAGAACGAACGCAACGAGGCAGATATCCAGGAAGTCGGTGAAGGCGAAGTCGGAGAAAACGACCCTCAGCTGATCCCAGAGAGATGCGATCTTTTCAGTAAACATAGGCATACCTCTCTTCAATTCTTATAATAACATAAAACGCGTTCGAAATCAAATCACTTCTCAATAAGGCAGACGGCCGAGGCGCTTATGCCCTCGCGGCGTCCGGTAAATCCGAGTCCCTCTTCGGTGGTCGCCTTGACGCTGACGCAGGAGACGTCAATCGAGCAGGCGTCGGCTATGTTGCGGCGCATTTCATCTATATACGGGCGCAGCTTGGGAGCTTGGGCGGCAACC
>ERZ1026876.707-NODE-707-length-19097-cov-5.178553_pt1 | contig 19097 bp, 9 predicted proteins | sample MGYA00380168_ERZ1026876 | MGnify/ENA primary metagenome ERZ1026876 (study PRJEB33269, sample SAMEA4719804) | human gut metagenome | biome: human-associated habitat; feature: organic feature; material: feces | place: Cameroon | collected 2013-10 ... | reverse complement strand
AACGGAAAAAAGCTAGCCGCTTCGCTAAACGCTTTTTTCTCGTTTCTCCGATTTGAATAAGAACGAGTGGAGGGTAACATGATCAAAATTATTTATGAGACAGACCCGGAGGGCGGGAAGCTGACGATGAGAGCCGAGGGCCACGCGGGATATGCCCCGGCGGGGCAGGACATCGTGTGTGCGGCTGTGAGCTGCCTGATGCAGACGCTGGCGTACAGTGCTGCGAAGGATGAACACACCTCAAGCCGCATCTATCAGGGCAAGGAAGGCCCGGTGGTGAATGTGGAGGCGGGCGACAGCGTCCTCATGCGGGACAAGTTCGAGCTTGTGGCCGACGGTCTGACCCTGCTGGCCGAGCAGTATCCGGAGAATGTGAGCTTCAAGGAGACTTGCAGGTGCGCGCCGAAAGTGGACTTGCAGCTCTTTGCTGAGGGCGGCGGCGACGCAGCGGCTGCTGGCGGCGATGGTGCTGCCCCTGCGGCGGAAGAAAAGGCTGCGTCTGCTCCCACCCAGGGCAAAGGACGGGAGGCTGCTGCCGCCCAGGTGGACGAGATGCTGAGCCCGGCGGAAGAGCCGGACGCAGAGGAAGACACTGCTGAAGGCGAGGAACAGGACGGTGCGGCAGACAAGAGCAGTACCGACCCGGAGGCGCACCGGAAAGCCTTTGGCGAACTGATGCGGGGCGAGTACAACCGGGAGTTTGGCGAGATGATCGTGCAGGCCACCCAGAAAGCCTACGACAGCATCCTGAACGAGCAGGGGCCTGTGGGGCGTATCCTGAACGCTTTGGGCCAGAAGTACGGCACTGCTCCCGGCGACTACGAGGCGCTGGCCGCTGCCGTGGAGGGCGGCGTCGTGAAAGACGACGCCTACTACGAAGACATGGCCATGAAGAAGGGCATCAGCGTCCAGCTGGCCAAGGAGATGGACGCGCTGGAAAGCGAGAACGCCAAACACCGTGCCGCAGAGCAGCAGCGGGCGGAAGCCGCCAAGATGGAAGCCATCCAGCAGGAGTGGGACGCCGCAGCGGAGCGCATCCGGGCGGAGGATCCGGACTTCGACATCAAGACGGCGCTGGCCGACCCGGACTTTGCCCAGATGCTCAAGCTGGGTGTGAAGATGGAGGATGCCTACAAGGCCCGCTACTTTGACGACATCATGGCCCGGCGCACCACCCAGACGGCCAAGACCGTCGAGAAGGGCGTGGAAGCCCGCATCCGCCAGCGGGGCGCACGGCCTGCCGAGAACGGCACGAACCCCGGCGGCGCGGCCGTGCTGAAGACCGACGTCTCCAAGCTGACGCCTGCCCAGTGCGAAGAGCTGGAACGCCGGGCCATGCGGGGGCAGATCATCACTTTTTAACCGGAAGCTGCCGCTGCCCGGAAGAAAACCTCTCAGCTTTGCAGTCCGCCTGACGGCGGCGCTGCAAAGCAGCTCTCCTAGAAAGGAGAGCCTTTCTCAAAGGAAATGGCGGCTCTCAATAAAGCAAGACACGAAAGGAGAACACAAATGAAAATCCACATGAATCTGCAGCTGTTTGCGCAGCCTGCAAACCACACCGGCGCGGCTGGCATGAGCGCCGAGATGAAGACCTACTACGAGAAGCGTCTGCTGGACCAGGCAGAGCCGCTGCTGGTGCATGACCAGTTCGGCGACAAGTACCCCATCCCGGCCAACAACGGCAAGACCATCGAGTTCCGCAAGTACGAGAGCCTGCCCAAGGCCACCGAACCGCTGACCGAGGGCGTGACCCCCAATGCTCAGGCCCTGACCGTCACCCCCATGACCGCCACCGTGAAGCAGTACGGCGGCTGGGCAGCCATCACCGACGTGCTGCAGCTGACCGCTATCGACAACAACATCACCCAGGCGACCAAGGTACTGGCGTCCCAGGCGGGCCGCACGCTGGACACCGTGACCCGCGAGGTGCTGGCAGGCGGCACCAACGTCATCTACGCCCCTGCGGGCGACACCGCCGTGACCAGCCGCGCCAATCTGACCACCGCCAGTGTGCTGACGCCCGACCTCATCGACCAGGCGGCCACTGCCCTGAAAGCCCAGAATGCCGACGCCATCGGCGAGAGCTACGTGGCCATCGTCCACCCCTATGTGGCCTATGACCTGCGCCGCAACCCGGAGTGGATCGACGTCCACAAGTATGCTGCCCCTGAAAACATCTACAACGGCGAGATCGGCAAACTGGCCGGTGTGCGCTTCATCGAGACCAGCGAGGCGAAGATCTGGGCTGGCAGCGGCTGCCCGAGCGGTCTGGCCGTGTTCGGCACTCTGGTGCTGGCAGCTCATGCCTACGCTGTGACCGAGGTGGAGGGCGGCGGCCTGCAGCACATCGTCAAGCAGCTGGGTGCGGGCGAAGACCCGCTGAACCAGCGCGCATCCGTGGGCTGGAAGGCCATCAAGACTGCGGAACGTCTGTGTGAGCAGTACATGGTCCGCATCGAGAGCGTCAGCCCGAAGTACAGTGCGAAGGCGAAGGCAAACTGAACCTCTCAGTCGGCTTCGCCGACAGCTCCCCTAATAGGGGGAGCCATGGGCAGGTTTAAGCTGGACGACTGAGGTCTGAGATGGCGTAAAATAGAGAGCCCTGCGACAGAGGGCAGAAAGAAGGATACTATGGCGACTAAGAAAGAGACTGCTGCGGCGGATGCCGTGGAGAACGCGGTGGAGACTGTGGAGAAGGCCGAGGCAGCGACCGAAGCGAAGGACGACGGCATGGTGACTATCCACCTGTTCAAGGATGACGACCGCTATTCGGCACCGGTGTTCGTGGGCGTCAACGGTGACAGCTACCTCATCCAGCGCGGCATGGACGTGAAGGTGCCGAAAGCGGTGGCTGAGGTACTGGAACACAGCATCAAACAGGACGCCGAGGCGGCCCGGAAGAGTCAGGCCATGCAGGCGGCGGCCGGAACCCAGATGATGACCATTTGATATTTCCCCCGGTACAGCTTGCAGGCGCTTGCTGCGCCGGGGGATTTTGTTTTGCAGCGGAGCCGACCGCCGCCAGCGGCGGAAACAGGGAGGCGAGGCTGGGGCAGCGTTCTGCTTTTTCAAAGCCCCGCCAAGGGGTTGAAGAAAAAGCAGCAAACGCAACCCGGATACCTAAGATGAAAGGATTATTAAGAATGACAGCAGGCGAAGCGATAAAGATGGCCGACGAGCTGAGGCCGAACAATCATTTTGAGAACCAGTTGAAGCAGCTATGGCTGCGGCAGGCAGACAGCGGGATGCGCCGGAACATCGTGGAGCGCAGCCAGACCGGCGGCGATTTTGAGGACAAGGGCGCGGATATTCTGTGGAACGACGGGCTGGAATATGACACCCCGCTGCTGGCCTGCTGTGCGGCAGAAGCGCTTTACCCGCACTGGCTGGCTGCGCAGATGGACCTGGCACTGGGTGAGACGGCCCGGGCGGCGAATGAGCTGCAGCTTTACACCACCTATGTGCAGGAGTTTGCGGTGTGGGTGAGGCGGAATTATATGCCGGCAGGCGGCGGGAGGCTGATGACGTGACGAACCTGAACCAGATAAACAGCCAGCGGCAGCTGCTGCGGGTATTCGGTGGGCTGAATGAGGGGTATGCGTGCAGCGAGGCAGAGCTGAGCGAAGAAAAGAACTTCTCTTCGCGGGGATACCCGGCACTCGAGACCCGCAAGCCCCGGCGGAAGGTGCGGGAAGCAGCTGATTTGAACGGGATGTACCATCTGAACGGCCTTTTGACCGTGGAAGGCACGACCCTACGGTACGCCCCGGATGACGGCAGCGCCGCTGTGGAGCTGAAAGGCGCCCTGAGCGACAACGAAAAGAGACTGGTGGGCATGGGGACCAAGGTACTCATCTGGCCGGACAAGATGTCCTTTGATACTGCAAGCGGAACGCTGAGTGCGCTGGGGTCCAGCTGGCAGCAGGGCGGAGTGAGCCTGACCGTGACCCCCTGCGATGCTGCCGGTGTAGTGTACACGCCGAATCTGTTCGGTGCGACCGAACCGGAAAGCCCGGAGAACGGCGATGTCTGGCTCAAACAGGCCGAAGACGCCCCGTGGAGCTACCGCGACGCCCTGAAGCTTTACAGCACGGCGGGCGGCTGGCAGAACATCCTGCTGAATTGCTGCCGCGTGACCTGCGAGGGGCTGGGCAAAGCCTTCAAGGCCGGGGACACTGTGACGCTGACGGGCATCCCGTCTGTGGTGAAGAATGCTTACTCTTCTGATTTCAGCGGGGACGTAGTGGTGGACGACGTGGCCGGAGACTCGGTCATCCTATCCATCGCGCCGGACATCGAGAGCGTTTTGTATTACGGCACCTGCGTGGTGACAGGCCAGAGCGTGGTGTGGACGTCCATGGACGGCAAGACCACCCAGACCTTCGACGGGCCTTTCCCGGACGTGACGGCCCAGCGGCGGGTGCCGGACCTCGACTGGCTGACGGAGCACAACAACCGTGTATGGGGATGTTCGAGCACTGAGAACGTCATCTATGCCTGCAAGCTGGGCGACGCCACCAACTGGTTCTCCTACCGGGGAACGGCAGCGGACAGCTACGCAGTGACCGTGGGCAGCGACGGGGCCTTTACCGGAGCGGCTACCTGCATGGGATATGTGCTTTTCTTCAAGGAGAACGGTCTGCACAAGCTGTACGGCACCAAGCCCAGCGACTACCAGATGAGCAGCATCCAGTGCTCAGGCGTGGCCAAGGGCGCCCACCAGAGCCTCTGCGTCATCAACGAGACGCTGTACTACCTCTCGATGGACGGCGTCATGGTGTGGGACGGCAGTCTGCCCACCAAGGTGTCGGCCTCGCTGGACGAAGAACGCCTCAGCCATGTGACGAGAGCCGCCGCCGGCGGGCTGGTGGGACGGTACTACCTGCACACTGAAAGCCCCGGCGGGCAGCGGCTGCTGGTATACGACACCGAGAAAGGGCTGTGGCACGAGGAAGACGCCACCGGCTGGGCGATGTGCAGCACCGGGCGACAGCTCTATCTCTGGGACAAAGAGGCCATCTGGGCCGCAGACGGAAGCCGGGAGGCCAGCGGCGAAGAGGACACGGTGGAATACGAGGCTGTGACCGGTGACATCGGCCTCGGAAACCCGGACGACAAATATTGCAGCCGGGTGACGGTGCGGCTGGATGCGATGGAGCGGACCGTAGTGACGCTGTGGGCCAGCTTCGACGGCGGTGAGTGGCAGGAGATGGGCCGAGTGGACACTGCGGGGAAGCGTGTGAGAGTGAACCTGCCCTTCGTCCCGACCCGTCACGACACCATGCGGTTGCGCCTGACCGGAAAAGGGCAGATAGCAGTAAGGAGCATCGCCCTGACGCTGGGCGGCAGCGAGGGCGGAAGAGTGAGCGGAGGTGTGCCGAAACGCTGAAAGCGTAGGGCTATGTTCTCTTTTGGTGTCAAAAGAGAACCAGAAAACCACCAGCGATTTCGACGCGCTGGATCCACGAGAAAGGGGCTGCTCGCCCCTTTCAGACCCCAAAGAGGAAGTCGAAGCGGAAAAATGCTAGCCGCTTCGCTAAACGCATTTTTCTCGTTTCTCCGATTTGAATAGAAACGAGAAACCGGAAGGAGGAGCTGAATGGCAAGCATTGTAGGACTTTCCAAGATCTCGATGCCGAGGCTGGAAAAGCTGGACGCGGACAGCGCCCGGGAGCTGAGGAATTATCTGTACCAGATGCAGGAGCAGCTGGAATATATTTTGAGCAACATCGACACCGAGAATCTTTCGGATGACTTAAAAGAGAAGCTGAACCAGAGTCTTTAACAATAACAGCAGGAGAGGAGAAAACCTCTCACTGTTCCCGTCGGCCTGTGGCCGCGCGAGAACAGAGCTCCCCTGCTAGGGGAGACTTTCTTAAAGGAGTTATTATGAGCAAAGCAACGAATGCAGCGAGAGAACAGCTGGATGCGTGGGAGGCAAGGAAGCCGGAAGACTACACCAGCAAATACAAAGACAGGATAGATGGCGTGATGGGCCAGCTGGACGGGATGAAGGATTTCAGCTACGACCCCACCCGGGACGCAGCCTACGAGCAGTACAAGAACAGCTACACCCGGCAGGCAAAGCTGGCCAACGAGAACGCACAGGCCAACGCCAGCGCCATCTCGGGCGGGTACGGCTCCAGCTATGGCACCCAGGCGGGTCAGAGCGCCTACCAAAACGCCATGGCGGGCTTGAGCAATGCCACGAACGGGCTGTACAGCCAGGCACTGAACCAGTACACCCAGAAAAAGAGCGACCTGCAGAGCCAGCTGAGCGGATACCAGCAGGCCGAGGCGCAGGACTACGAGAAGTATCAGACCAACTACCAGAACTGGGAGAACCAGCGCAACTACTATCAGAGCGTGTACAATCAGGCAGCCAACGAGGAACAGGCGAAAAAGAGCAGACATACAGGATTTTTTGGTACGCTGCTGGGCGTTGCCGCAAGCCTGCTGCCGTATCTGCTGTGAGTTTTTCGACATAAAAAAGCGCCCGGCCCGGGAAGGGCTGAGCGCTTGAAAACCTCTCCGTCGCGCCGTCAGGCGCGACACCTCCCCTAACAAGGGGAGGCTAAGAGGAAAGGAGATTAGAAAATGGGAGTTTTTAAGAGATACAAGGACGCGCAGGCGGCGCAGAAGGACGCGGAGAACGCGATGCCGGGAGCATACCAGAGCAATTACACCGACCGGATCAACGAGGCGCTGGACAGCATGGGCGCGGCCAGCAATGCGGGCTACGATGTAGGCACGGACAGCGAACTCTATCGGCAGTACCGCGCGGGCGCGCAGGCGAATGCCAGGGCGGCAGCTGAGAACGCCGCTGCGGGCGCTGCCGCGCTGAGCGGCGGGTACGGCTCGAGCTACGCGAACAGCGTGGCCCAGCAGGGCTACCAGCAGGCCATGGCGAACGTGGATGACGGCCTCGCAGGCCTGCGGGACAAGGCCCTGACCATGTACCAGCTGAAGCAGAACGGCCTCTCGGGGCTGCTGAGTGCGCTGCAGAATCAGGACAGCCTCGAGGCGGCAGAGCATCAGGGGGCTGTGGCCAACGCGCAGGACTGGCGGGATTACAAGAAGAGCCGGGCAGATCAGGCGGCGCAGGAGAAGCAGAACTTCTGGAATAATCTGATGCAGGTAGGCACCGATGTTGTAAAAGCGGGCTTTACCGCCTACGACCGGTACAAAGGCTATGACCAGTGGCAAAAGGAGTTTGAAACAGGGCTATACAATCAGGCGTTCAACCTGTACAAAGAAGGTGCGACCGGTGCAGCAAACAGTCTGCTGAGTCGGTATGGACTGGACAGTACGGTCTTTGACGACTACACCGGTGGGCCGATGACTTGGAAGGAAGAAATGGAACTCGCACAGCAGATGCTTGGACTTAAAGATCAGGGCGCGGACCTGCTGGCGTATCGCTTTGCGGATAAATACGGCTTAGACCGCAATGCTCTGGAAAACTACACCAGCGGTGGGCTGACTGCAAAAGATAAACTAGGCTATTTTGTGAATGCTGCAAATCTGGCGGGCGGTGGAAACCAGACCGCGGCGGACAACCTGTTGACGCAATTTTTGAATATGCCCGCAGGGTCTGCCGGAAGCTACAGCGACATCTCGAAAAACCTGCTTGCAACGGCGCTGGCGAAAAAGAGCGCAGGAAACTCAGGCGGGTCTTTGGGCAGCAAAAGTAGCGGCGGCGATACCATGAAGTGGAGCTCCAACAATGTCCTCAGTCTTAAATCCAGCCGAGACGAAAAAGCAAAAAAGGGGCTGGATACCTCGTGGGAAGATGCCCTGTTGGCTGAGATAGGATACCCGGTCGAACCGACCAATGCAAGCCAGAGCGGCGGTGTAGATATGGCGGCAATGCTGGCAAAGAACTATGCGAAAAAAGGTTATAGCGCGTGGGCTATCATGAACAATATGAGCCAGAACGGGTACAGTGATGACGAAATCGCAAGAGCGCTTGAGAAAGCGGGGGTGAAGGGCTGATGGCATGGACAGCAGAAAAAGTTAAGGCGATGAGAGAAAGCAACCCGTCGAAGGTGGCAGAAAGCTCTGGGTGGACGGCGGAAAAGGTGAGAGCTATCCGCACCAAGACGCCGAATCCGTCCACTGCATCGAGCACAGTGCCGCCCAAAAGCAACATCTATGCAGATGCCTTGCAGCAGTACACCGAGCGGCACATAAGCGACATGGGAGAGGTGGATGCGAGGAACGAGCCCTCTCAGGCGCGCAGCGGGCGGGAAGAAAACCTCTCACCGTTCCCGTCGGCTGACGCCGCGCGAGAACGGAGCTCCCCTATTAGGGGAGCCCTTCTTAAAGGAAGCTCCACTGAAAAGGCGCTGGACATGGGGCAGAAGTGGGGCGTACCTGCGAAGAGCGGGAACGTGCTGGAGGACGCGGGCAGCGGGGCGACGGCCTACGGCAGCGGCCGGGCGCAGGAGCTGAGAGCCAGCTTTGCCAAGGACAGCGTACCGGACGAGTTTGACCGCATCAATCAGTGGCTGGACACCGGGGACAACAAGAATCTGGCCGACGCGGTGCGGCGGGTGGACAACACCCACGGCGCGTATACAGACACCGACCTCATCGAGAAGGGCGGCTGGACACAGGCACAGATCGACGAGGCCCGGAAGATGAACGCGGCGCTGGACGCCATCCCCACATGGAAGCGGTATACGCGCCGGGCGGCGAACACCATCGGCGGCATCACGGACACGGTGGCCGCTGCCCCGGTGCTGGGCGCAGAGTACGGCGTACAGGCGGGAAAGAACATCGGCGCCACCCTGAAGAACTGGAAACAGGTGGAGCAGGAGGTAAAGGGCGACGAACACGCCAAGAGTCTGTTTGACCTTTTGACGGACGTAGACATGGACTATAACCCCACCTGGCCGGAGAGCCGGAACCGGGAGCTCATCTCGATGGGGTACAACTCCAAGGAGATCCGGGAAATGCGCCAGAAGCTGGCGGGGCTGGAAGTGAGCGACGGCATCGACAAAAACCAGAGCGTGGGCTACCAGCTCTATGACCGGGGCCAGAAGCTGACGGCAGCGGCCCAGAGCGGCCTGAGTCCGGCCCAGCGGGCCGTGACGGGAGCCGTGACCAGCGCGGCGGAGAATCTGGCCATTGCGGCAGGCGGCGACGGCGTTGCATGGATCCTGCCTATGCTGAGCGCCCAGGGCGCGGCAGAGGCCATGGGCCAGAGCGCAGAGAAGGGCGAGAGTGCAGGAAAAGCGCTGGGCGGAGGCCTTGCCAAATTCGGCGCAGGATGGGCCATCAACTCGGTGGGCGCAGCAGACCTTGCAAAGACCATGGGCTCGGACTACGCGAAGGACACGATGGCGGGGCAGATCGCCGACTGGGTGCAGGGGCTGGCGGGCAGCTCGGAGCTGGCGCAGCGTTACCCGGCGGTGGCTGCGGCCATCTCGGGCGGCATCGACAACTCGATGCAGGCCTTCGTGGAGACCTATGCGGACATGGCCATTGACGCCGCGCTGGGGGACAGCGAGGCGGCGAAGAACCTCTTCAGCAAAGATACCTTTCTCACCGCGCTGGAAAGCGGGCTTTCCGGCGGTGCATCCGGCGCGCTGGGCGGCGCGATCGGCACGGGGCTGGCAAAGATGAACGGCGGAGACGCCAGCTTACTGGGGCAGACAGAACATTATGACCAGATGGACCGGATGGAACGGGCTGCTGCCCGGCAGAAGGAGTGGGAGGCTCGGGCGGCGGAGCCCTCTCAGTCGGCAGCGGATGGCTCTGCCAATAGAGCGATGGCTCGACAGAAGGAATGGGAGGCCCGGGTGGCAGAACCCTCTCAGTCGGCTGCGGACAGCTCTGACGATAGAGCGATGGCGGAGCAGGACCTCTCAGTCGCTGCGCCTGCGACCACTGAAAACATCAGCGGGCGGGAAGAAAACCTCTCACCGTTCCCGTCGGCTGACGCCGCGCGAGAACGGAGCTCCCCTATCAGGGGAGCCTTTCTTAAAGGAAACTCCACTGAAAGTATGCAGCGGGCGGAAGCAACTGCCGCAAAGTCGGAAAACCCGGCGGTGCGGAAGTTTGCCGAAGTGACAGCGAGCGACAGCCTGACGGGCAAGACCATCGGGCTGTTTACGCCGAACGCCGAGAACCGGGAAAACCGTGCGGCCTTTGAGCAGGCTTACGGTGTGACGCTGCCCGACACTGCCGCCGCGACCCGCCGGACGCTGCGGGAGATCGCCGCACAGCAGAACGTGAAAAGCGAAGCAGCGCCTGCTGCACAGAGCGCAGAGCTGCCCGGCGAAGCTGTGGACGTGCCGCAGACAGTGCGGGACACTCCCGCAGAAAGCACCGATGTCGTGCCGGAAATGGCCGCACCGGGCAACGTGCGTGAAGCGACTGCCACCGCAGCTGAAACCGACGGCTACGAGAACGCCCCGCTGCGGGAAACTCTGGGCCTCCGGCCGGAAGCACCGAAGACCCAGCGGGAGGCCGAGGTGCAGCGGGCGCTGGAAGGCTGGCGGGTGACGGACAAGGCGGCCGAGACCATCAGCAAAAATATGCCGGACAAGGTGGATACCGACCGGTATGCGGCCGCAGCGTCGCCGCTGTACCGGCTGGGCCGGAGCGGCGCTGCTACCTTTGCACAGGCGCTGGAGCTGGCGGGCAGCATGAGCGGCACGGCGGCAGACATCAACTATATCCTGAGCACCGACGCCGGCCGGACGGCCCTTGAGATCGCCTACACCCAGGGCAAGGGCGAACGGATGCTCTATGCCGAAAAGATGGCCGGATTGGGCGGCGCACTTGGCAGCGAAAGCACCAGCGGCAAGGGCGAGGTGTACGCCAAGGGTACGATGCGGCAGGAAGGCGACGCGGCAAGCCAGATCATCAGCCTGAACGCAGCGGCCACCGGCACGGATGCTGTGCTGTACAATGTGCTGCAGAATGACCCGGGCGTCAGGGCCTATGTGGACACCGAGACGGCCCGCATTTTCTTTGGAGACAATGCACAGGACATCTTCGGCACAGTGCTGCACGAGGACTACCACTGGTACAACGCGCTGGACGCCGAGGGCGCAAGGACTTTGCAGGAGCACGCGCTGGAATATCTGGCCAAGAGCAACGGCTACGAAAGCCTTGACGAGATGATACGGGCGAAGCTGCGGGATTACGGTGCGCAGAGTCTGACCTATGAGCAGGCAGCGGAAGAGCTGGTGGCCGACGCGTGGCGGGGCATCTTTGACAGTGAGGAGAGTTTCAAGCGCTGGGTGGAGTTCCAGCGCGGGCAGGCAGAGAAGAACGCAGGCAAAAGCGGCACCATCCACAAGGTGATGGAGCAGGTGCGGCAGATGCTGGACACGCTCATCAGCCGGGCGAAGGAAGTGCTGACCATCGACCCGGATAACCGTGCTGCCCTGAAAGCGAAGCGACTGGCCGAGGCCGAGAAACGTACTTTGCAGGACGAGTATTTCGCCCACGCAGAAAAGGCCATGGACAACCTGCGGGCGGCAAAAGAAAACGCCGCAGCCCTCAAGACCGAGAGTGCGGCGGAAAAGAAGGGGGTGCGGTTTCAGCTGCATGAGGGCAAAGACTCCCTCGAAGAGCAGATGAACAAGAACATAAACGAACTGGAAAAAATGCATATCGTTGCAACAGTCAATGGCGATGAAGTCGCCTTTGGAAAAAACAATAGTGAAAGTATTGAAAACATAGAGAAATTCTTTGATTCCATTGGAAACAAGGCCATTCGTGAAGGCTTTGGAACAGTGGAACTGCTGCGCAAGGGAGCACGGGCTACGGTGCGACACGGGAACAGCGCTGCAAAGCAGGCAGCGGTGGCGGCAATCCCGGCGGTCATCCGTGAGGGTAAACAAATCGGTTGTGAACAAAACTGGCAGGGTCGTGGATATGACACATATGTTTTCGCAGCGCCGGTCGAGATCAACGGAATCAAGCTGTACCAGAGTGTTATCGTCAATTCGTATTTACATGATAATCGCAGAGCGTTTTATGTTCATGAGGTTTGCTGGACGGATGGAAGCTTTGTGACAATGGACTCCGCCGGAAAACCAACAAAAAAAGAAGATACCTCCACACAGCTTTCAAGGTCTGTGCTGAGTCTCCATTCGGAAACCCAGAAAGTATCTTCTGAGCAAAGTATAGCACAAACCTCCGACGAAAGCAAGAGAACCGACGAGCCTGTGAAGAAAACGGTGCGGTACTCCATCAACCCGGAGTATGCCAAGAACATTGACAGCTGGGATAGGAACGGCAGGGCCAGAGGTCAAAGTTTTATTCTGGGCCGCACCGGCGACACCTTGCAGCAGCTGGGCGCGAAGGAACGCTCCATTTATATGCTGAGCGATAAGATCAATACCATTCTGAAAACACACCCAGAGATGACGCTGGAAGAGATCAAGAGGATACCTGAGGTCCTGGATAACCCGACGATGGTGCTGACCAGCCAGAACAAAATGCAGAAAAATCCCAATACTCGACTGGTAATGTTTGGAAGCGTGAAAGCGCAGGATGGAAGACCGGTGCTGTGCGTGCTCGACCTGATGCCAAGGGAAGGCGGCATTATCATCAATGATATGCAGAAGCTGACCAGCGCGTACACAAAAGATGTGAACCCGGCGGAGTTTGTGCGCAGCAGCGATGTGCTCTATGTTTCCGAAAACAAAGAAAAAACCACAGCGCTGATGCAATCGCTAGGCTTCAAGGTGCCTGTTGGATTACAGCGCTATGGCTCTATAGGAAGTATAGCATATGCGGGACAGAACGTCAAGCTGAAAGGAGTAAAATTTGCGGAGCTAGAAGAAAAAAGCATCCGCTACCAGCGGGCCGAACAGGCCGACCGGGACGCCAAGCAGAACCAGCAGCGGCAGGCCAGCCGGGTACTGGCGGAGAAGGCTGCGGCCTTTGACACCCTGAACCAGTTCTTTGGCCTGACGAAGAACACCCGGCTCTCGGACGCGGCCCTCGAAAGCCTCGCCATCCGGTGGACGAAGACCAACGGCAGCAGGGCTGACCGCACGAAGCTGGCGAAGGAGACGCGGGCGCTGGTGGAGTATCTGCGCTCGGACGGGGCGGACATGGCCAAGGCGCAGGGACTGGCCGAGACGCTGGCAGGCGAAGTGCTGGATGAGGCAACCTACCGAAACACGGAGCTTTGGAACCAGTACCCCGACCTGCATGACCTGACCTACACCGTGGACAAAAACGGCAAGGCCAAGGCAGAACTGGTGAACCGGTACGGAAGCTGGACAGAGGCGGTGGCCGAAGCCCGGCGCCACGGCGTGAAGCTACGGCAGGCAGAGGGATACCGGGACGGCAACCCGGCGGAACAGTACGAGGCCATCGTGAACGACACCCGGGCCGTGGGCGGCGTGAAGGAGGGCGCTGCAGCGCTCTTCCGATCGGCGGCCCAGCAGGCAGGCGTGGCGGGCGCAGCCAGCATGGAGAGCACGGAGTGGCTCGACGTGCTGATGAACGTGCATGATACCATCAAGCCCAAGATGATGAGCCGGTTTGCGGACGTGGCCGAATACGAGGACGCCAAGGTGGAACTGGCGGGCCGGATAATCGGCGACATCATGGGCCACCCGGAGATGACCGACGCCGAGGCGGTCTTCGAGGGCATCTTAAAGCATAACCGGGAAGTGGCCGCCATGGCCGCCGGCAGCGAGGAGCGGGCGGCTGAGGTGACGAAGGGGCTGAAGAGCGTGCAGCAGGCCCAGAGAAAAGCTTTTTCCGACCGGATGCGGGAAAACAGCCGCAGCCAGAGCGCCGAGGCAAAGAGTGTGAGCCGGGCAGAGCAGCAGCTCAACGAGAACTTGGAAACGCTGGGCGCACCGGTGAGCACGGCGGCAGGACTCGACGAGAAGATGACCGCTCTGCGGGAAGCTTACGAGCGGGAATGGAAGGCTGAGAGAAAGCGCCTTGCAGATGCCCGGCAGGAGATGCTGGACGAGATAGCGCTGGAACGGCAGGAGATGCGCTCTCAGATCAATGACCTCGCCGCTCAGGTGGCCGGAGAACAGCAGCGGGCCGACTATGCAGAGCACCAGCTCATCTACCAGCAGAATGAGATGATGGAATGGGCGGTGGAAAACAACCGGAAGAAAGCGGAATGGAAGGAAAAACAGGCAGAACGGAACAAAAAAGCCCGGGAGCTGGCGAAACAGCACCGGGAGGAAGATGCAGCTAGGGCAAAGGCTCTGGCCGAAAAGCGGGTTCAGAAAGCTCGGGACGGTAGGAAGGCGGACGAGCTGAAGCGGAGCATCCGGAACAACGCCGCCCAGCTGCGCCAGATGCTGCTGCGGCCGAAGCCCGGGAAATATGTGCAGCAGAGCCTTATCGTGCAGGCGGCAGAGGTGGCGAAGCTGGCGGACATGGCGGTGCTGAACAACAATGCCGTGGCCAAGCTGACCGCTTTGCAGGACAGCATCCGGCGCAGCGGAGAGATGGACGTCGGCATCCACTCCGACTGGGAGAACAGCGGCGTGGAAAACCTCATCCAGACGCTGCGGGACGACATGAACGCCAGCAAGCAGGCGAAGCTGGACCGGCTGAACAAGCAGCTGGAAGAAGCCAAGGCTCTGCCGGATGGCGACAAGGCCGAACAGCTGCGGAATCGGCTGCGCCAGCGCATCCGGGAGACGGAGAACCGCACCTATCTGCCCATGACGGTGGACCAGCTGCGGATGCTGAAAGCCATCACGGCCAGCACGCTGCACATCATCCGGACCGAGAACAAGACCCTGAGCCTTGCGAGGGCGGAAGAGGTGGACGGCATGGCCATGAAGGCCGCCCACGAGGTGCTGAACTCTGAGGGCAACGGCTTCGGGGAGAAATTTGAAAAGGCGAAGGGCGCGATGAATCGCTACCAGCTGGACATGCTGGGCGGCACAAGAATGTTCCGGCGTCTGGGCGGCTACACCAAGAACGGCCAGATGGAGAAGCTGGGGCAAATGCTGAACGACGGACAGCGGCGGCAGAGCGAGATCCTCGTGGAAGGTGAAAGCCTGTTCGAGAACGTGACCGGCAAAGAACACCTGAAAGAGGTGGAGGCATTTGCAGGCCCCGGCGCAGAGCTGGTGGACATCGGCCTGAAGGACAGCAGGGGCAATGCCGTGCCGCTGAACCACGCGCAGCTGTGCAGCCTGTACATGCTGCTGCGCAACGAGGACAGCCGCCACCACCTGATGACCGGCGGTCTGACCCTGCCGGACGCTGCCCAGTACGCCAAGGGCAACATCGAGAGAGCCTACCAGCGCAGCCAGACCGTGATGCTGGGGACGCTGGTGGGCGCCGACGGCGTCCCCATGGCCGACACCATTTTGCAGACGGTACAGGACGCCATGACGGACTACGACCGGGAATGGTGCAGGGACATGGAGGACTTTTTCGGGCGGTACACCACGAACCTCATCAACGAGACCAGCATGAAACTGCTGGGCTACAACCGGGCCACCGTGAAGAACTACTACCCCATCGCGGTAGACCGGAGCACGCTGGCGACGGAGATAGAAGGCGTGAAGATGGATGCCACCATTGAAGGCCGAGGCTTTCTAAAGGAGCGCGTGAAGAGCGACAAGCCCATTTTGCTGGAAGAGTGCCAGAACGTGGTGAAACGGAGCCTGCGGGACACGGCGGCCTATGCGGGCCTTGCGGCCCCCATCCGGGACGTGCAGCGGGTACTGAACAGCACCGTGGAAACGGCAGAGGGCATCGGCGTGCTGAAGGACAAGATCATCGGCGAGAAGTGGGGCAAGGAGACGGTAAACTACATCAACGACCTGCTGACGGACCTGCAGACCACGCGGCGCAAGCGCAGCAGCACCATGAGCCGGGCGCTGGATAGGATGCGGGGCAACTACGCCGGGGCCATCCTGACCGTGAACCCGGGCGTGGCCATCGCACAGGCGGCCAGTCTGCCCACGGCGGGTGCTGTGCTGGGAGCAGACACCATGGCGGCGGTGCTGCCTTTCGTGAAGAACTTCTCGGGCAAGCAGCGGGCCGCGCTGGAAGCAGAGATCCGCCAGCACGGTGATGCGCTGTTGCAATACCGTTTGCGCGGCACAAAACGGGGCGAGCTGAGTTCCATCGGCACACAAAAGAACCTTGTGGCAAAGGCGTCGGAAGCTATGCCTGCCGTGACCGGCTGGATCACTGGCATGGACGAGATCACGGTGGCCGCGCTGTGGGAGGGCGCGAAACACTATGTGGAGCACCACGCAGCAGAGTTTGGCGAGGGCGCTGCGGAGAAGGGCAGCGAAGCCTACTGGGAGGCTGTAAACAAAATGTACCAGCGGGTCATCGAGGAGACACAGCCCAACTACACCACTATGCAGCGGGCGGGCATCCAGCGCAGCGACAATGAGTTTGTAAAGACGCTGACCATGTTTACCACCCAGCGCTTCCAGAACTACGGCATTCTTGCCGATGCGGTGGGTGACTACAAAGCCCAGAAAGTGCGGTACGCTGCTGACAAGAGCGCCGAGAACAAAGCTGAGGTGCAGCGGGCCGGGCGAGACCTGGGCCGGGCGGCGGTAAGCCAGGTGGTGCAGACAGCCGTGTTTGCTCTCATGAAAATAGGCGCGGACTTCTTGCTCCACCGGTGGGACAAGAAGCAGGACGAGAACGGTGACATTACTGCGGCCAGCGTGGGCAAACGGTTCTTTGATCTGTACACCGAAAGTGCAGCCGGAAACTTTTTGTACGGCTCGGAAGTTTACAGCATCCTCACAAACGCCAGAGACGGGAAGGACTATGACGTTGTAAGCGCGACCAACATCAGCGCGGTGAATGACCTGTCGGCAGCGTTCACCAAGACGGTGAAGCTACTGCGCACAGACACCAGCGAGATGAACGAGGAAGAGCTGGCGGCACACCACCAGAAGCTGAACAAGGCGGTGCTGAAGGACATCCAGTGCGGCCTTGAACTCTACGGCGTACCGGCGGCCAACATCCGGAAGGTAATGCAGGCGTTTGAAGGCTACTGGGAGGATGCGCAGGCCATCAGCAGAGGTGAAGGATTCAGCTTTAACTCCGTACCCTCTTCGGCCACCGGACAGTACGACCGGCTGTACAACGCCATCCAGAGCGGGGACAGCGAGGAAGCTGCGGCGGCGATGAAGAAGCTGGAGCAGATGGGCAAGACGGACAAGGTGGACAGCCAGCTCAAGACCCGGCTGAAGAAGTACGACGCGGACATTCTGGAAGCCGCCAAGGCCCAGAACGCGGGCAAGGAGAAAGCAGCGGAGACGGCGCGGAAAGCGGCCTTCAGGAAGCTGCTGGACGGACTGGACGTGGGAAGCAAAGACTCTGCCCGGCGGACGGAGCTGGCCAACATCGTGACCGGCGCTGTGAACGAGAAGGCCAACGAACTGCTGCTGGCCGAAAAGGGCCGGGACAAGGACGCCAGCGTGTACGCTGACCTGCTGGACGAAGTGGAAAATGGCCGGGTGAAGGACGTGCAGGCGGAGATCACCCGGCTGATGACCGCAGGCAAGAAGAAAAGCAGCATCAAGACCAAGATCACCGACGCCGTGAAGGAAGAGTATCTGGCTGGAAACGACGGCGACCGGGAACGGCTGGAAAAGAAGCTGCTGGCCCTCGAGGACGCAGACGAAAACCCGCTGTACGAGGAAAAGGACTTTACCCAGTGGGTAAGCGCTGCGGACAAGAAGGCCGAGAAGGCGAAGGACGAGAAGAACTGGTGGGAGGGGGTGAAATAAGATAAGAGCAGACGCTCTGGTAATGAACCAGGGCGCCTGCTCTTTTTGTTTGTTTGAATAAGTCCGCAGTAGTTTTGTTACGAGGGGCGTGGTAGGCTTTTTATAGAGTGCCTGCCCTACTGAGAGCGGCAGCGGACCGGAAGGAAACCTCTCACCGTTTCTGTCCGCCTACGGCGGCGCAAAAACGGAGCTCCCCTGATAGGGGAGCCTTTCTCAAAGGAAGGAGTTTCAAAGTGAAAGTAAGAGTAGTGAAAGACCATTTTTGCGGGACAGGCTGGCGGGCGGAGCCGGAGACGCTGTACCTGGGCGGCGTGGGCGCCGTATACGTGGAAAAGCTCGAGTTCGTGCTGCCGGAAGAGTGGGACGGGCTGGCCGTGACGCTGCACATCGAGCAGGAGGGCGGGACTGTGCCGCAGCCGATGCTGCTGGACGGGAACAACACTGTCCCGGTGGATAGGCGTTTCACGACGGCGCGGCAGGGCCTCTGGATGCTGATGGCCACGGACGGCGCAGGCCGGCGCGAGATGACCATGCCCGGGAAATATGTGTGCTACCAGACGCTGGAAAACGGCGAGGGGACCGGCGCAGACGGACCGGCGATGCCGCTGCGGTACCAATATTTACAGCTGGTGCTTGAGCAGGAAGCCCGGGCAGCGCTGGAAGCACAGAGAGCCGCCCGATACCGACAGTGGGTGGCCGACCGATGCGCCGCAAAGGAACACGCGCTGCTGCTCAAGGCGTTGAGCGGGATGCGCTACTCCGACGCCAGCGCATGGGATATGATAGCGCAGCTGAAGCAGCGCTGGAACAGCCCCCCGCCGGAGCAGGCAGAGCCGGTGGCGGTGGAGAGCATCCGGCTGGACAGCAAAGAGCTGAGCATAAAAGTGGGAGAGTCCTGCACACTGAAAGCCACGGTGCTGCCCGGAAGCGCACCTCAGACCGTGGAGTGGATGGCCGAACCGGAAGGCATCGTGCAGCTCCGGGAAAATACTCTGACCGCCGTGAAAGGCGGCACAGCGCTCCTGACGGCCATCGCAGGCGGAAAGCTGGCGCAGCGCAGAGTGCGGTCGGTGGCTGTATCGCTGGAAAAGCTGGCGCTGGACAAACCGTCTGTGAAGCTGAAGCAGGGCGAGTCTGTGACCCTGACCGCGACCCTGACGCCAACCCAGTCCACCGTGACAGCAGTGAGCTGGACAACGAGCAATGCGGCGCTGGCCGTAATGAAAGACCAGACGACCGCCGCAGAGAACGGAAAGGCCGTGAACACGCTGGCAGCTCTGAAGGACGGCAGCTGCATCATTACTGCTGCCGCCGGAGGAAAGAGCGCCGTGTGCAGCGTCACGGTGGAAAAGAATGGACAGAGCGGCGGGG
>ERZ1026876.706-NODE-706-length-19099-cov-37.937986_pt1 | contig 19099 bp, 37 predicted proteins | sample MGYA00380168_ERZ1026876 | MGnify/ENA primary metagenome ERZ1026876 (study PRJEB33269, sample SAMEA4719804) | human gut metagenome | biome: human-associated habitat; feature: organic feature; material: feces | place: Cameroon | collected 2013-10 ... | reverse complement strand
TTCAAATGAAAAAACGAAAAGGAAAAATGAAATGAAATTTGATGTTGAAACCTTAAAGAAGAATAATGGAGAAAAGGTAGGCGTTTTCCGCAATTGGAATGTTATTGCGACTACTAAGAAAGAGTTCTTTAATAGAGAGAATACGCAAGGCGCGTATCTTATTTGGGACGACTGTAATAAGTTGGTTTTTAATGGTAAGGTTGTTGGTAGAATTAGTGAGAGTGGTAGAGTAGAGTATATCGAGAGTGAGTATAGATACGTAAAGCCGGTCTTAGAAGAGAAAACCGCAGATAACTACACTGAGAAAACTGTTGCTCTTGGATCGGAAGATGTGGATCTTACTAAGCGCACACTTGCTGATGATATTCTTGATAGTGCGTTTAAAATGAAATTGGAGGAGCTTTTAGCGTAATGGGTATTATTTGTTTTTTACTTGGTGTTGCTGTTGGATATTGTATATGGAACGCTGGAAGAGATCGTTAATAGATTTATACTGGTTGATTCGCTTCTGGATTATTATTAAATTAATGCGTTCGGATACTACGTATCCTCACTGTAAGGGGAGAAAGGAGAAGTAATAATGAGAAAGTTTTAAGTAATATTGTAGAAACGTTGAAAATTGCGAGAGTGTGGTGCCGATCGGTTTAACCAATTCACCTTACCATTTTCCCGTCTCCGTTTCCGACAACCCATAAAAAAAGAGAGACTTTTTTTAGTCTCTCTTTTTTCGTATTAGGCAATTCTTGGTGAAATTGTCGATTCTTAGGATAAAATATGTCTCACCCGACACATTGTTTACTTGTTAATGAAAGTATTCAAAAAATCGGCAATTACATCATCATCGGTTTTCTTGACCTTCTTAACCTTTACCTTCTCACTCTTGGGAAAAAGCACGTCAATAAGATCGTTAACCCCGTCAAGAAGACCGTAGACCTCAGTAAAGATATTCTCCACATCAGACGCGGTCAGTGCGGAATCCTTGTAGCCATTAAGAGCGGCATACTCGTTAATCCGATCGGCGATTTCCTGCGCGAGCGCAGCCTTCCGACCGGCCTGCTTAGACTCCTTCTCTACCTGCTTAACAGCATCGTTCAGAGACTTAGCCATTTCGTCCGCAATAGCCTGAGCGTCCTCACCATTTTTCAGACGAGCAATAATATCATTCATATCCATATGAATACCTCTTTTCTTATTTTCTATATATATTATATACTATTTTTTTAAAAATGTCAAGATTTTTTTGGACGAAAACATACGTGTGAAACAATGTAAGGGCGAAGCAATTTTTAATTAATCATAAAGGCATATGATCCTACGCGGGCTTAAAAAAGTCTTTTTTTACCATTATAACATATTTTTTATAAAAAGTCAATTTTCGGGATTTTTCTGGGCCATATGAGAGGGTGCTAGAAGTCTGAGAAATTTTGCATATGGGTATACCGATCGGGAAATCGGCCCGCGACGTTCCACCGCGGGCCGGCCAATCCAGTGTATTAGAGTCCTTGAAGCAATTCCAAAGTTTTTTCGTATCCATACTTATTTATCAATCGAGTTGTTTCAATTGTAATTTCTTTTCGATTCATTAACATCCATCTGGTGTTATCTTCCGGCGAACCCCATCTAAGATTTTCTAATCTATTATCAGTGCGGTTTCCGTTAATGTGATCTACAATCTATTCTTCAAAATTAATATTTGGTTGCCAAGATTGTAATACTACACGATGTAAATTATAATTCTAATTATCAATAGAAACTCTAACATACCCCTAATGAATTGTTCCTTTTAAAATTATTTTAGTTCGTTTATTCCTAACTCGACCTAAATTAGAAACTTCATAATTCTTAGAGCAATAAGTTTCTATCCATTTTTCTCCATCTAATTCCGTAGTATCACTTCCACGAGTAGAAAATAAAGATTTATCAACGTTTTGTTTTTCCGTGCGTTCAACTGTATAAACTGCTTTTGCTCCAATACCTGTCCTTGTAATTAAAAACCCTCGTTTTAATTGGTTTTTACAAAATAAAGGAAAATTTGTGTTAATTGTGGAGATCGCTACTCCAAAATAATCTGCCAATTCTTGTTTATTCAAAATAATCAGTCCTTTCATTATTATATAAATTTCGGGATTTCATAATTTTCTATTTTTGTCCGATAATTTTTCGCAAAATTTGCTAAACCTATAATTATTCTGAAATTCCGCCCGGAGCGTCAGTGATCGGGCGGCCCATTATACCACAACCGCACAAAAATGTCAATAGGCAAAACGCACAAAAAAATCAGCAGGTTTTTAGTCAACCTGCTGATTGAATATTTATGCAAGAAATGCGTTTACAATTTCATCGAACACCGTGGGGTCAATGTTTACATTGAAAAAGCGGTCGTTCTTGCGGAACGCTTTCGGATAGCGTCTAATCAATTCCGCACGCAACGCACTTTCCGCGCCCTCGGCGGGATAATCGCCACAAGAACGGATTCGATGAATCTCAACGCGAGTGATAGAATACTTTTTCGCATACTCGCCGATTTCATCACGCAAACGCCCTACAACGTCTTTTGCGGAAGTGCCTACTTTGTTAAATTCAAGTTCATTGTTGTTGTAAAACTTGAAGAAGTAAACCGCTTGAACGTCTTTCAGATTCTCGCCACAATCGGGCATAAACTCCATAGCGACAGGCGGTCTACCGTCCTTAAAACGGCGTAGCTTAATAGTAATTTCTTCCATTCGCACAAATCCTTTCTATTGATTGAGGTTTACCATCGTTCTCTCAACCATTTTTTACACTTTTTTACTGATTTTTGGGTGAAAAACCGCATTTTTCAGCGGTTTTTCACCCTTTTTCATCAGTTTTTGGGCTTTCGCTTCTGAATCAGGGTCAATTCGTAGTCATTTTCACCAACGTGGAACGCAATCATGCGCTCAATGTTCGTGATTTCGACATTTTCACACGCATTTTCGCTGTTTTCACGCAAAAAAGTCGCAAGTTCAGCGATAATAGAGCGTTTCGTGGGGTTCTCTTTGCGCTGTCGCTTCTCAAACTTATAAGCGGTCGGCGCTTTGCGTGTTCCGGTTTTAGAATACTTGTTAGCTTCTTTCAGCTTGTCAGCAGAGAGGTCAAAATCCTTGGCGATTCCATGGTCAATGTCATCATCGTCCATTAGGATTTCTTTTGCTTCCTCGGCAGTACAATCTAACTTTTTCATCAGATTGTCAATCTTTGCCTGAAAGTCCTTTTCACTCATTTTAGGCATTTTCTTTGCCCCCTTTCAAGTATGATTATAACACCGCCGTAAGCAAATGTCAAGAGAAATTTTTGTGGGAGCGCCTATTTTTTTTTAGGCGCTCCCCCGCTGAATCAACGCGCAAGACGGAAGTAGGACTTGCGCTTGTCAACGACCTTTTCGACGCCGTTGGCTTCAATCATCTGACGCAGAAGAGCGGACACGCGCTGATTGGTGAGGTCGCCCAGACCGTCAACACCCTTGATAAGCTCAGTCACGGTGTAGAGCTTGTCAGGGTTCGCGGACAGCTCGGCAAAGATAATGTCCTTGTAGCCGTCGTTCGCAATCTGATTCGCGGTCGGCTTCTTATCACCGGCGTTCTTGCGAGCCAACAGGTCGATTTCGTGGTTGATAAACTCAACCATAGCGGGATCAGCCTTGACTTCGTCCATCTTGAGCAGAGCCTCGAAACGGTCGCGCTTGGTGAGCTTCTTAACAGTAGAAGTAGACATAGTATCAATTCCTTTCTTTGGCGGTAGGTCGCTACCCTTTTGATGTTTTAAGTATACCACATTTTAGAGTGCTTGTCAAGAGGTTTCGCAAACTTTTTACACGAATTACCACCCCGACCTGACGGATAATATATTGTTTGTTGATTCAATCTATCTGTCAGCGAAAACCGCTTCGAGTATAGTTGGTTCAATCAAACTCACTTTCGCGTTCAACGTTTGGTTTTACAACGTGGTGTATTATGTTTACTTCCTGTACTTTCGCAAGGTCGCGCGCCCTCGGATTTCTTGGGCTACTCCCTCTTGACATTATCTATTATAACAGATTGACCGTAGATTACAATTGACAAAATAACCAAATTACAGGAAAAAATTTTCTTCATTTTTGTGCGACTTTTCTCTTGACAAAATTGGCGGGGCGTGGTATAATGGTGAATTCGGCCCGCGTTGGGCGTTCGCGGGCCGACCATTTTATCACAGAAATCCGCATTTGTCAATAGACAAAATAGACAAAAAAAATCACCCAAATTTGGGTGATTTTTTATTTAGTCCAGCAGGTTAATTTCGCCGGGAATACGGAAAGAATCAGCGTCCAGCGTGGAATTGTAGTCCTCGGTAAAGAGTTCAATCATTCCACATTCCATGACGTAATTTTGAACTGCCCGCCGAACATTGTTCCAGAGGTCAGTCTTTCGGCTTTCCTCACGGGCTTTTCTGGCTTCCTGTATCTGGATAATGAGTTCGTCCAGTTCTTCGGTTGTCATGTAAGTAAAATCCAAATCCATTTTCAAAACTCTCCCTTAATAGCTTCTTTCCACGCGTCCCAGCCGAACTTTTCCTTGCTATCCAGTTCCTTGCCAATGTCTTTTGCGGTCAGCAGGTCAAGCTCGTCCGCAATTTCCTCTTCAAAGTTTACCCAGGTGTCATAGGTCTGAATAATGAAAACTTCATCGGCTTCAAAGACGCCACCGCACTCGGCGCAGATAACATAGTCATGGTCGATTAAAATACCCATGTGAGGGTCATTATCATCAGGGACTACAAAAAGGACTTGTTTAGCGTTCATGTGAAACACCTCTTTCATTTGATACATTGATTATACCATAGGGAATAGAACTTGTCAAGCCCTATTCCCTATTTTTTTTAGCCCATGTTTACAACGGGATTCTCCTTAATGTTTCGCATGAGCGCGCGCTGAAACTCGGTCGGCTTGGGGCGTTCCACCGTGGGAGTTTTGAAAAGAGACTTTTCCATGGTCTTGTGCTGTCGGACGCAATAGCGCAAAATCTCAACTTCAATGAGAACATCTTCAAGTCCCGTATGCGATTCATCAAATTCGTCCTCACCGCTGATAAATCGGTAAAGAATTTCTGCGGTAAAGCGAAGCTGTCCGTTCTTGGTCTTGTAGCCGTTCTTTTCGCAATAGTCGCGGTAGGTAGGCATTTGACCGATGACCTGTCGCGCCATTTTCAAAGTGTCCCAGATTTCAAGGTCATAGGGGAAGAAATAGCGATACTTGCTTTTCGTGTCCCATCTTTGCGCGTTATTACAGGCGTTAAGGTCGAACCGCATATTATGCGCGCACACGAAAGAACAGTTATAGCGCTCGACGCAATCACAAAATGCTTTGCGGATTTCGTAAAGGTCAGCCATCACGCGCGAACCGTTCTTAATGTCCTCGATGTAGCGGGGAATCTTGTCGGCGTAGTATGCGGACTGCATCAGGTCGCGCTCGTAGCAGAAAATGTCGCGGTTCACAAAGGAATAAGTCTCATAAACATTCCCCTTGGAATCAATGACCGCCCAGCCGAAGTCATAGGGAAGCACATTTGACATATCCAGCTTATCACCATCTTGAATGGTGTTCGCGGTTTCCGTGTCAAGCATAATGCCGTAATTTCTGCGCTTGTCAATACCCATTTTATCGTCTCCTATTGGAAAAGTAGATTGAGGTTTACCATCGTTCTCTCAACCTCTGATAATAGTATAGCACTTTACTATTGGTTTGTCAAGGATTTTTTAGCAGGGCAGGGGATTTTTTTATCCCCTGCCCTTTGCCCTTTACGCGAGGGAGAAGTAGGACTTGCGCTTGTCAACCGTCTTGACAACGGTGTTTGCGTCAATCATCTGACGCAGAAGAGCGGAAACGCGCTGGTTGGAATACTCCGCGAGGTCGGGGACGCCCTTGATGAGGTCAGTCACCGTGTAGAGCTTGTCAGGGTTGGCGGTCATCTCGTCCAGAATGACCTGCTTCACGGCGTCATTCTCCATCTGCTTGGCCGTGGGCTTCTTGTCGCCCGCGTTCTTCTTGGCGAGCAGTTCAATCTCATGCTCAATGAACGCCACCATATCAGGATTCGCTTGAACCTCGGTCATTTTGAGCAGAGCCTCGAAACGGTCGCGCTTGGTGAGCTTCTTAACAGTAGAAGTAGCCATAGTATCAATTCCTTTCTGGTTTTTGAGACTGTCCTTGTCTTTGATGTAGTTATTGTATCACAGATAAGCAGGTTTGTCAATAGGTTTTACAAATTTTTTTTAGGGGCGGTCGCGAGGTTTATTACTATACATCTTTCATACCTCTTCAATCTCTAAATCAAGTTTACTAAGTCAATCAGACTCTAAGGCGGTGGACGAGCATCAGTAGTCATCTTGTTTACCTCTCTCATTTGATGTATTCATTATACCACAAGTCGAGCGGTTTGTCAAGGGGTTTTTCAAACTTTTTTGAAAGTTTGTTCGGCACGCCACGCTTGGAACATTCCTTGTGTCGGCTTCTGGTATAATGGTCGGGGGGACTGCCTTTCCGTAGGTCTTACTGTTCCCTCCTGACATTATGTAGTATAGCAGATTGGTATTGATTTGTCTATTGGCAAAATAACCAAATAACAGGAAAAAATAAAATTGAAATTTGTGCGAAATTTCTCTTGACAAAAATGCTGGCAGGGTGTATAATGGTAAATTCCGGTCGCAACGTGCGTGGGCGACCGGCCAATTTTATCACATTTCCCGGGCGGTGTCAATAGTCAAAATAAACAAAAAAATCTCCCCATTTTTGGGGAGATTTTCATTTGAAATTAGTCAATGATACTAACTTCGGTCTTAACAGGCGTTACCATCTTTTCACGCGGGAACTCGCGAATCTGACCCGTTTCAAGGTTGACTGCGTAGCAAAACTGCCAACCTCTTGATTTAAGGAACGGGGCTTTGTTGTTCCCATCAATTTTAAGATACATACCCATTCCGCCCTCGCTTCTCAGTGTGGTGAAAGTGCCACCGCACAGGATATTCATAATTTGGAGCTGACCCTTATCGCCAAAATTTACTTTCATTTTTATTTCCCCTTTAAAATTCTTCTAAGAAATGAATCGGTTTGTGATTTGGTCTGAAAAATGCCATTCCCTCATTGTAAAGAGAATTGAACAAAAATTCGGGCACTTCAAACCATTCTGTACCACTAATGCGAATACCTAACTCGCTTAAAGTCTGATGACAAGCATTTTCCATGTCTCGACTACCCGCGCAAGTGCTACGCATTATTGCTTTTGGATTGTGGCTATAATAGCTTTTGCGACGCTTTGAGAGGTTTTTAGTGCCATCGGAATAGCCAACTTTTACTAAATGACTATTGGCTAAATTATCCATCATCAAATACAGCATTTTTTACCTCACATCAGATGTTCCTTGACCCATTTTGCGGTCACGGTTGCGCGCTCTTTGGTGACAACCGTTTCATAAATGAAAAGGTCATCATTAACCTTTTCAACAACCTTGCCGATGATTCCAGCATCGACCCAAAAGTAAGGCATCATTTTTATCACCCCTTTGAACCGACCGTAAAGAGTGAACGCAGAAGCAACAGAACAATCCAAACCGCGAGAGCCAGCTTCCACGAGAACACGATAACGAAAGTGCCGATTGTGGCGATACCGAGGGCGGGAAGAAGCCAGCAGAGAAGCCAGACAAAACCAGAGGTAAGCAGGAACGAAATTGCGAGAGACAGAATTACAAGCAGAACAATCATTTTTTATTTTCCCCTTTCATTTGATGTGTTTATTATACCATAGGAGTGGGGCTTTGTCAAGCCCCTTTCTCCAAAAGTTCCGAAAGTTTTTCAATGATATTTACTGCGGTCGGGTCAATGGTATCGCCCAAATGCCAACCATTCCGAACCTTTTCGTTGTCATCAATCAAGATGGAAACATCATAGCGGTCGCGCACGCTGTCGGCTTTGGTTGCACCATACTGGACGCCGTGGAAATGGTCGTAATGAAAGCCCTGTTCTTCAAGCCAAGCGCGCTTTGCTTCACGCACGAGGTTTTTATATTCCTCGCTTGAATCTTTGGAGAGCCAAGTAATGATATTGATTTCCCAACCCTCGGCGCGGAGAAGTTCGCAAACCTCATTCAGTTCGCTCATATCACACATTGGAACAGCCATCAGATAAGGCGCGGGATTTTCCGAACGGAGAAGCGCGAGCCAGTCCTTAACGCCATATAAGTCGGCGATAGTGCCGTCCATATCAAAGTTGATGGAGCGCCGACGAGCCACAACGTGGGACTTGATGTAAGTGATTTTCATAGGTGTTTACCCCTTTCCTTTACTGTATCTGTATTATATCATACGTTTGCGCTGTTGTCAAGAGAAATTTTAGCAATTTTTTGCTTTATTTATCCATTCTTCCCATTTATCTTCGGCAAACTTTTTATATTCTTCCTGCCAAAGACCGCGTGCGATGACATCTTTTACTGCGTCATCAATAGAGAGATATTGGTCGAGAAGAACAAAGTCCTCACAAAAGAACCGAGTTCGACCAAAGAATTTGCGGTTAGGGCGGATAACTTCATATACATAGATGAATAAAAAATCCCTATATGCTTCTTCGCTGTATGCCTTGACCTCAAAGGTTCTTCCCTCATACTCATAAGTTTTCGGTTTACTCATAGGTGCTTACCTCCTTACCATGCCTGTATTATATCACTATTGGATTTGCTTGTCAAGTGTTTTTTCTAAAATTTTCGCGGTCTTTCTCAATACACGAAAGATAAGAAATTAAGCAAAATCAGCACAGGAATAGCGTATACGATATTGAAATAGTCCCACCCGAGACTTTCACAGGAATAAGCAAAAATAAAGCCAAAAACGAGGCCGAAAATGCCGATTAAAATAATCATTCTAAATCCTCCATATGACCGTAGTGTTCGTTGATATGCCATTCAAGATAGGCATTAGTCGCAATCTGAATTTCCCTATCCAGCCAATCATAAAACTCTTCGGGGTCGCAGGTCGCGCGTTCATCAATAATATCAATAAGAGAAACGCGATGAGCGAGAAATTCCGAAATATCCTGAGTATCCATAGAAGAAAGAAGTTCTTCTACACATTCTCCGCGAGTGGAGAACTTTTCAGTAGAAAAATCGTGAGTGTAATACATTGTTTATATCCCCTTTCTTTACTGTAAACATAGTATAGCAGATTATTACATTTTTGTCTATTGGTAAAATACACAAATTCGGGAAAATAATTAGTTATACTTTTGGCTAAATTTCCTATTGACAAATTGCTGAGATGGTGGTATAATGGAATTTCCGGCCGTGGCAGGCGCAAACGGCCGGCCATTTTATCACACTATTGGATTTTTGTCAATAGGCAAAATAAATAAAATTTTGAGACGAGATTTGGTTATCTCGTCTCAAAATATTTTTAGCGCTCAGATACGATACTCAGATAGCGGACAATCATATCCATTTCACAACCCTTGTCCTTCTGGTCGCAAACCGCGTAGCCCACAAGGTCGCCGTCCGCGGTAATCGGGTAAACGCCATAAGTGTTATTGAAAACAAACGGCTTTCTTTCATATTCCCACTGGGTCGGAACATAGGCCGGAAAGTTTTCCATACCCCGCAGTTTCACGGTAGTGTCATAGATTGCGATAGGACGCAGACCGGAATTTGATGCCATCGTAATGGCGGTTCGCAGAGCTTCTTCGGTCAGCGAACCAAGCACTGAATACCTCTTAAAGCAAACGCAGTCATTATCTTCAATGAAGATTTCCAGCGGGTCGCCCTCGCGGATTTTCAGAGTGCGCCGAATCTCTTTCGGGATAACCACACGTCCAAGGTCATCAATTCTGCGAACAATACCAGTAGCTTTCATTTTAATTTTCCCCTTTCATTTGATACATTAAGTATAGCAGAACAAAAGGCTTTTGTCAAGCCCTTTATTCAAGATTTTTGCTTTCCGCGACAAAATATTTTGCTTCATACTGATTTGCGATAGCCTTAACTTTTGCGCTTTCCTTTTGGGTCGCACAGTAAAAATTGAAAAGCGTATGTTTATCGCTCAATTCAATGTAAGAGTGTGGGACGTCATGTAAATCAAAGTCAATGGTATTAGTGTATTTTGTCGGGACAGTCAGCTCGACTTTCCACAACCGGTCTTTGCGGGCTTTCTCTTCAATCCACTTGACAAAGTAAACACCCACAAAATTACAAACGGCAGTAATAGCCATTTTCAACCAGATAGGCATACCGTCCGCGGAAGTCAGCACAATCACATAGGAATAAAAACCATAAGTGATAGCGTTGATAAGAGACGCGCTAATCTTTCCGCCGTTGACAGTCAAAATGCTTTTGATGGTTGACAGAATCACATTCACCGCCGTGCAAAGCGCGAATAGAAGAATTGTGTTCATTCTACCACCTCAATGTCGCAGTAAATACAGTCGGTAATATCGACGTATTCCTCAAAGCTCATTCTTTTATCGTCGCGATGGGTGAAGTCGATATAGGCATCTTCACCATGAAGATTATTCTCTTCATTGTAGGCGTGAGTGGCGTAGTCAAAAGCCTTGATAGCATCGGCTTCATTATAGACTACAATTTCCTTGACTTCCGGAGCATCATACCAAATAGTATATTTCTTTTTCATTATTATCACCCTTTCCTTTTTCTATTATAATAATATCATATTATAATAGAAATGTCAATAGAGAATTTTTAATTTACTCCTTTAATTTTTCTAATAGGTCATCAGCACATTCATAGCTGATGCTTCTACGGTCGCACTCGTTGGACAAAGGACAACACGCGCAGTCATTAAAGGTTTCTGTCCAAGCGCGCAACCAATCAATCAAGCGCAAAGTATTAACTTCCTCATACATTGTTATCATTCTCCTTTACTCGGACAAAAAAGACCTTGTTATAGATTTTTGTTGCTTTAAGGTCAATCCAGAAATACACGTTTCCGCATACTCGATAGATTTTACAAGTCTCTCCGCTAACCTTTTTGACTTCCTCAAACTTCTCTGGTGTAGTGGGGTGGAAAATCGTCAGTTTGAGGAATATGCAATAGAAAGACAAAGGAACGAATCCAATAATAATAGCAATCCACGCGAGAATGTCAGTTAGAGTATTTTCCCATTCACACCATTCATCAGTAATTGTAGCGAACGCAATACCCACACAAAACGCGAGAATCAACCAATACCAAGCTACCATTTTTTATTCCCCTTTCCTTTGATGTATACATTTTACCAGATTATGGGAATTTTGTCTATTGGTATTTTGCACAAAAATTCGTGCGAAAATTTGTTGAACTTACCTCTTGACAAAAAACTCGGCGCGCCACAATCGTCCGCGCGCCGACGATTTTATCACATTAAAGGAACTTTGTCAATAGTGAAATTAAACAAAAAAAATCTCCCAAATTTGGGAGATTTTTCATTTAATTTTCTACCGCTTCAAGATCGGCGAGAATGGGAATAAGCTTATCCTCAATGAGCGAAACGCGGTTAATCATTTCTTGGTCGGGGGTAGGAAGCTTCTGAATACCATAGCGCGCCATCATACAGACCTTTTCAACAACCTCGCTAAGCTTTTCCTTATTTTCCATTTTTCTATTCTCCTTAAAATAATTTTTTGGAAAGGGTGGCAGTTGATAGGCTCAACTGCCAAAGCCATTGGAAAGGGGGAGAGAAACGCGGACAAAGTCCGGTTTTATCAGGGAATAATCAGTTCCGCGCCGTAGATAGGGCGAACCATATACTTTTCGGCAAAGCAGTCAAAATTATAATCATCTAAGCGGAGACAATTCCAGCTCTCTGCGCCGGTATCTTCATCGACAACAGAGGCGGTCTTGATGTAATAGTCTTCGGTGGTAGGGTCTTCAAAAACCATACCTTCGGCAATATCCTCAAACGGGACGAGCTTCTTATCATTCTTAATAGTAATTTTCATTTCATTCACTCCTTATTATAATAGCGGTAAGCCCATTCAACGATTTCATGACTTGTGGTAGTCCATTCCTTTTTGGGGCTATCAAACTTTTCCGCGTTCTTTTTAACATAATCGTTGTATTCCATTCGCGCGGTATCGTATGCTCCAATAGCTACAAGCAAGGACTGTTTTGCTTTTTCAGCATCAGAGACGGCTTTCTTGCGGTCTGCGCCCTCGGGGTAAAGGTCGATTACGCCTAAACGCGTAATGACTTGTGTTGTTTTTTCATACACGCGGTCGCGCTCTTCCCAAACCTCATAGAGCAGGTCGTCCGCGCGATTCTCATAGGGATTGAATGGCTTTTTCTTCTTACCGAACATTTTTCTTTTTCTCCTTTTCTTTCTTGTTCCACATTCTGTCAAAGAACGCATTTGCGAGAACACGCTTGTAAAGGTTATCAGGCATGGGGCGCTCGCCGTGCTTATTTCTCCAAATCGCGGTGATTTTATCAATATCCGCGATATAAGCGGTAATGAGTGTGCCGTCCGTAGCACTACGAACAAGAAGAACGCCTGTTGTAGTGATAGTGTAGAGGACATCTTCCTCAACGCTGTCGATATATGGCTCACCAATACCGATATTGTCATAGATGAAGAACAAGCGGTCAATGCGGTCTTGCGTGGCGTGTTTTGACATTCTGATAAGCATTTGATTTACCTCTTTCTTTCTCTCTTGGATTGATTGTATTATACCATATAGGGAGGGGCTTGTCAAGCCCCTTTTTATTAAAAGTAGAAGTTTTTGATGATGGCGTCGAACTTGGGAGCATATACATTTTCCCACTGCTCTTCGAGAGCCTTGTCATTTGTGCGATATAACTCCCACTGAACCGCGCCATAAGCGTTATGCTTGAAAAGCTCAGCGTCAGAGGGCATTTGCTCGGCATAGAGAAGCTGGGTCTTGATAAAGGAATGAATGTTGTAGTTAGTCATTTTATTTACCTTACCTTTCCGTTCCCCTTGGAACAATTATAGTATAGCAAATGCTTAGAGATTTGTCTATTGACAGATCACACAAAATCGGGAAAAATAATTTGTGTAAATTTTCTCAACTTTTTGCTTGACAAATTGCTGGCCCTGTGATATAATGGAAATTCCGGGCGCGTGGGCCGTGCGCGCCCGGCCGAACAACCATTGTTAAATTTTTCACAAAAATGAAATAGAAAGGGCGCGGTAATTATCGGCTACCGCGCAAACCATAGTATGAAGAGAATTTGTTTACTACTTCAAGAGGCTTACCATTTCCTCTTGACATGATTATAATACCACAACGGGGCGAGTTTGTCAATAGTTTTTTGAAAAAAATTTCAGGCGAGATAATTAAATCTCGCCTGAAAATTATTCGTCCCAAATAGCTCCCGCAATCCAAAAGTATTCATAGCGGAGCTTTGACTGAATCACAAACAAAGAATCTGCGATTTCTCCACCGATTTCGCGGTCATCTGCCACTGAAAGTTTCTGACTTTCTTTCGCAATTCTTTGAGCTAACTTTTCAAGGGCTTCTGCCTGTTCTTTCAAAGCCTGCGGGATAGTTTTTTCATTCATAATCAATTCCCCTTTCCGAAATTAGAAGTTAATTCTAATGTATGTCCACACTCGTCGCAATACCAATAGTAATAAACCGTTCCGTATTTGCCATGAGAAGCATTTACAAATTTCATTTCATTTCCGCAGATAGAACAATAACCATCATTCCACGCTTTTTTGTCGGCATTATGTTCTGCGATTATCGCGCCCGTCATACCATAGCCAAGAGCGCACGAAATGAGAATACCGACTAACAATCTCACTATTGGGTGGTGTTTATCCAGATTACACCAGCAGATAAGGCAAACAAACAGTGCCATAATTGCGCTAAGGATTCCACCAATAATTAAGAATTCTGCGTTCATTTTTATTTCCCCTTTCCGCATTTAACGCATTGAGCGTGTGTTCCACACTTTCCATCACAATAAGGACATTCCATTGATTTATTCCCCTTTCCTTTGATACATTAAGTATAGCAGAAAAGGGGCTATTTGTCAAGCCCCTTTTCTCATTTTTTTATTTTTCTTTTCTGATGGAATAGTAGGCTCTATTCCCTTTCTGCGTGCGGGTCAACTTTCTGTCAATCCAACAAAGATAACCGCAATACCACGAAATAGTGGAGCAGGAATATTCTTTGCCAGTTTCACGGTAAAGAATGAACTGAATCTCAGTAGGGCGCAGGGGCTTTTCTGCTTTTGAGAGAACATCGAGCATCATGTTTTTCATCATGGTGTTGCGGATTTCCTGTTTCAGCTTCTGCGCTTTCTGAGCCTCTTCATACTGTAAGCAAGCCCTCTCCGCGTGAATGGCGTCTATTCCCTCGAAAGTGCCATTGTCAAGGAATTTTTTCAAAAGACTATAAGTATCGAAGTTCATCATTTTTGAGTTCCCCTTTCCTTTACTATACCTGTATTATAGCATCTACTTCTGGATTTGTCAAGAACTTTTTTGAATAAAGAGGGGAAAATTTTTCCCCTCTTTGCTTACCACCATATTTCAAGAATACCGTTTGAGCAAGAAGCTTTATAGCCATAATTCCGCAAAAGATTTTTCAGGGCTTTTTTAACATCTTCATCTTTAATGTTAATGAAGTGAGACATATAATTCCCGCCCTTTTCTGCTACGGCTTCAATATCTTTCATCAGATTTTCTTCGAGATAAGCACGTGCCGAGACAGTATCTTTTGCGCATTTGGCAACGCGAGTTGCTTCGGCAATGCTTGCCATTTCGTGGGCATATTTGATTTCCATTTTGTTTTCTCCCTTTCATTTGATATTCATATTATAGCATATAGGGCTTGTTTTGTCAAGCCCTATATGCTATTTTTTTAGCAGTAGGCGAGATTCCCGCGCGCCCAGCCATATACGCTGATTTGATTGCACGCCTTGCCAATTTCGAGCGCCTGCTTCTTGGTCTGGACTCTCTTGGACTTGTCGATATAGTAGATGCCATTCGCGAACCAAACACCGCAGTTTCCGCCATATTCCTTGACCGCGTTAATGGCTTCGCGTGCGGTCTTACACTCCACGCCATCGGTGGCGACCTGCCAGCCGGACTTGTAATTGACTTTCTTGCCATATTTGAGGGTCAGACCGTCGTTTTCAGCGAGTTTGAGAATGGAACGAATGTTAATCATAATGTTTTCCCTTTCCGGTTTGTTTGGGTTTTCCTTCCCTTACTGTGATTATAGAATACCACATTCAAAGTGATTTGTCAAGAGTTTTTTTCAAAAAAAAAAGAGAAGTTTTTCAACTTCTCTTTCTACGACGAATTGCTCTCTTTATGTGGTGTTCCACGTATTCGATGAGCGCGCCCGCGCCAATAGTGCCAACATAGATAGCGAGAAGAACAAGACCGTCATGAGTAGACATTTGATTTACCTCTTTCTTTCTTTTGATGTATTCATTATAACATTTCGGGATAGAAATGTCAAGCGGAATTTGGCAAAAAATGGAAAAAATTTTGCTTTGGCACTTTACTGTGGTAAAGTTCGGGCTGGGACGCCCTACACGCACGGCACGGCGCAAGAGAAAGAGCGGGAGACCCGCTCCCGCCCTTAATACATTTCGCTACTGGGTTCAACCGTGAAATAATCCACGTCCCGCAAGTCAAGCTTGCCATAGAACTTATCATTATATATTGTAGCACCTGTGGCGAGCAAGTCATTCATCTTACTCGCAATCTCCATTGCGTGCTGTTCCTCGAACGCCTGCTGGAAGAGATAGCCCTTACCGCCCTTAGTATAGTAAACAATGCCGTAAATCATTTTTCATTCCCCTTTCCTTTTGTGATTATAGAATACCACATTCAATGTGATTTGTCAAGACCTTTTTGAGAAAAATCTTTGTTAATTTTTTAACAATCTGCGCCGTTGGAAAGGGAGCATTACTGCTCCCTTATTCTGCGTAGAGACTCATTAAATCGCTTATCTTTTCGATAGCATCATCAATGTCATCGAGGTAGTTATCTGCTAACATACTTGCGTGGCTGGCTTCCTCATACGCCTTATAAGCATCTTCGAGTTCCTGCGTGCCGAACTTCCCCAAGCTTTCAAGCGCGTTGACAATGTTCCATGCCTTAGCCATTTCCCCGCGCTTAACCTGACAATCATTGAACGCAGGTTTGCTTTCGTTCATCAGGCGCGTCTTTTCGAGGTTAAGAGTCTTGTAGAAATCCTTGTTAGTCATTTGAGTATTCCCCTTTCTTTATTGTATCTACATTGTAGCACATTACCGCACATTTGTCAAGGGTTTTTTTCATTCTTTCTGCTTGTTAATTTTTTAACAATCTGCGTCGTTGCGTGGAGAAGAGAGAGGCTTAATAAGCCTCTCTCCATACCTTAATGATTGTATCATCTTCCACAGTGTCAGTGTCATTGTCGTTAATCCACAAGAGCAAGAAGTCGTTATCATCAATGTTGAGTGCTTCCACGTCCCATAAATTGCCCTGCTCGTCAATGAGTGTCAGGGTGTTGCCCTTGCGTGCGTAGACCTCTGCGCCGACGAAACGAATGCTTCCGCGTTCTGTGCCTGAACCGCACCAATTCTCAATGACCGAGAGGTCGAACGACTGGGGCGCTTCCTCGCAAGCATCTGCGGTGGCGTGGTCGTGGAGTGGAGCAAAGAGAGATGCACAGAGAATGATACCAAGAGCGATAGTAATGATTCGAGAAATGTTCTTCATTTTGATTTACCTCTTTCTTTTTGATGATACAAGTATAGCACATTGCTACTGGATTGTCAATAGCTATTTTACACAAATGTGATGGCGTGGTTTTGGGTATTTTGACGTTTGTGCGTTATGACGAAGTTTTGGCGAAAAAATTGAGCGATCTACTGATTTTTATAAAATTCGGCTCGCCACTACCGCCAGCGAGCCGAGCAACGTTTACCGGGGTGTTTGTGCGGGATGGGGTCATGCGATCCGCGAGAGAGCGAGAGTAAGGCTGGTATACTCTCAGAGAATAAGCGAGCTAGAAGTCTATGGGTAGGGGGTGTATTTCGGGAAAAAATTTTTTTTGATTTGTGTTTTTTCTTTTGTCTGGACAAAACGCAATCTAAATCAATTTTCAATTTCAGAATACGGGGAAAATAACAAATTAATTTTCAATTTTAAATTGTGAATTAATTACGATTTCTTCTTTCTGCCCCTTTTAGGCTTCTCTCCCCACATAAGGGTATATAATCCAGAAGTAGCAGAATAAGTAGCTTTCTGCTAATACTTTTTAGCAACTGCCTTCAAGGGACTGAGTGGTTTCCGCATTTAATTTTTCCTCCATATATTCGATTAATTTATCTTTATATTTACAACTATTAATATATTTATTAATAGTATCTATATCATATTTTTCCATTAAATGCTCTAATACATATTTGTATTTGTTTAACTGATATTCTTCTTGTTCTTCCTTAGTGCTTAATTGAGCCTTTTCCGCGTCTGATAAAGGTCTGTAAGTAATTGTTCTTGATCCATTATCCTTTTTCTCAATACGTATTGTTTTAAATAATTTCCAATCTCTTACAAAAGGGTCTTTATCTCTTGTTGCATTAAAATATTCTTGTTCTAATCTAAATATTACCGCGTCTATCCCTCTTACTTCAAAAGGCTGGTTCCGCTCCATCTTCAATATCCTCCCATTCAAATGTTCCATCATCTAATTCATATACAAATGCTTGTCTATAAAATGATGAAACAATTCCATCATTTGTGATTCCTTTTGGACTATTTTTCGCATCATGGAAACAATTATAAACAATTAATCCTTGCGTGCCATATCGTGAAAAATCTACTGCTCTTCCCTCAAAATCATAATTATAAAATATATTTAACAATAGCATACATTCATATTGCGCGATCGGCCATTTATTTAATTCTTTCTATTGATTTTCCATTTTCTAATATAGCACCCAAAAAGCTTTTCTATATAACCATAAAAAAAGGAGTGATGCTACTAACGCACAACTCAATATTACAATAAAAACAGTTTTCATAAATACTCCTTTTCTTTTTTCTTATAATAATGATAAAATAAAAAAAATGAAATGTCAAGTTGTGGCGCGTGCTTGGGCGAAAGTTGTTTGTTTTATTGAAAAAATTTTTAAATATAAAAAGAAAAATTTTTAAATGAAACTTGACAGAAAAAATTTTTTCGAGTATAATATAAATATAGACTGGAGGTAAAAAATGATAAAACTTGATTATTCTTTACAAACTCCAGAAGAAAGAAATCAATTAGTCGAACAAATTTTGGCTGACAATCCAGATCCGCCTGAGAAATATTTAGAAATTTTAGCAGACTATTTGGTTCTTTGTATGGAGAAACAAGAAAAAAAGGAGAAAAAATTATTAACTGATAACCGTATGGCAACAGTTAATAAACGTGAAACTTCTTTTGAAGGTCTTGTTTCCCAACTTGAAAATGGCGAAGATGGAATTTATAATTTAATTACAGATAATAGAAATACAATATTTCAACCACATATTACAATTACAAAAAAAGATTTAGAAGAAATACCAAGTTTAAATTAGTTAAGAGAAGCCATTAATGTTTGGGAGGCTAAATTAAAAGTAACAGAAGGTAAAGATGCTTTTGTTATTAAAAAGGCTCTTATTGAAATGCGTAAAGATTAGTATGTTATGAAAAATGCTTATCGTCGTCCAATAGTGCCTACAAAATTAACCAGATCAAAGTCTTATATTCCATTAGATGATAAAACATTTATTTTTGATGATGATGGTTTTCCCATTCCCGATGGAATTAGTTTATTAAGACCTGAGATATGTTCTGCAGTTTTATGTAATTATTCCCGACTAAAACAAGATAGTTGGGGTGAATACGATAAAGATTTATGGTATTTAATGGAGGATTTTGATAAGCTTTGTGATAAAGCTTTAGCTAATTATCCTCTTTATGATAGAATTGTTGAATATAAAATTGATGGTTTACAAAATATTGACATTCAAGAGAAAATACAAATGGAATTTGGTATTAAACATAGCCTTGAATATATTTCAAGTTTATGGCGTAATAAAATTCCAAAATTAATAGCTTCGACCGCGGAAGATGAATAT
>ERZ1026876.703-NODE-703-length-19158-cov-5.802178_pt1 | contig 19158 bp, 17 predicted proteins | sample MGYA00380168_ERZ1026876 | MGnify/ENA primary metagenome ERZ1026876 (study PRJEB33269, sample SAMEA4719804) | human gut metagenome | biome: human-associated habitat; feature: organic feature; material: feces | place: Cameroon | collected 2013-10 ... | reverse complement strand
CCCGGCACCCACGACCAAGTCACAAAAACAGATCTGCCTCTTCTCACAAATTCACGGTTCGTGATATCACCGGTTATTGCTGGAGTTTTAGCGACGATGAGGGGTGTTTCCTCCGAAGGGACATCTTTCCCTCCGACATTAACCACCACGCGGTACGAGTACGCACCTCCCTTGGTTACATTGCTATCACTGTACGGGCCAGAATACTCGGATTCATTGAGCTTTATGCTTTCTTCCCGACCATCATGCCGCCTAATCAACCTGACCGAATAAGGCGAACTGATCTTTGGTAACGTCCACCACAAGGTTATTTGATCGTCACGCCCGCTTCCACGCAAGCCCGTCACCGCCTGCATCCAAAGGATAGGGAGCGAGACCGAATTTTTATCAACCTTAACCCCCTTGTCACCCTCGCCCCGAGTGGGATAAATGGAATATACATACCTTTTCCCAAACATCAAGTTATCTGAATCTGTCCAGTGCGTGACGACGCCGACACGTTTTGGCACCCCATCATGATAGTCAGAAGGCGCCCTATTTTCTTGTCTGACAATCAGATAACCATCCGCCCCTACCACACCATCCCATGAAAGCAGTATCCCCGCATTGGTGGCCTTGGCTACAAAATGCCCCGGTTGAGTAAGTCCATTAAATATCTTGGTTTCTTCCTGATTTTTAAGTCGGAGTCCAATCGTCTCAATCCATTTTTCGACACTCTTTAAAATATCTTGGTCTTTTTTATCAAAGGATTCGCCTCTTGGCCAATAAACTTTCAACTGATCAATGTGTTCTTTCGTAGCATCGAAATTACTTGCATCCATCGATTTCTTGGCAGCTTGCAATTCTGTCTTTGCAAGCACGAAGTTTATAACGGGGAAGCCGCAATTGTGGCACACCCTGCTGGTGAAAGAAAGCTCTGCTGTCTTGCCACATTTGGGGCACGAAATCTCGAATGGAGAGCCGCATTTTTCACATGCAGTGGCCTTGGGGTCAGAATACGTATCGCAAATACAACAGTATTTTCTTTTGACAGGTGCACTACCTTTAAACGGTGAGTCGTGATTTTTCTCAAGCTTGGACTGAACATACCAATTGGCAACATCTTCGCTCATCCCAAGCTTTATGGCCTGATCCCGTAGCAGATTGAATTGAGCCAATGTAAGCTGATGGTCCTTTAAGGGTCCTTGCAAGATTGAGGCCCAATCAAATTCTCTGTCCGTCTTTGTAAATGCAAGCGCAGCGTCCAACTGATTTCGGATAACCTGATTGGACAGAAAACCGCAACTGACCAAATCGCCACACAAGTGCGATAACTTCGTTGAGTATTCCGACGTTAACCCTTTTGCCTGAATAGCAGATTGAATGCTTGAACAGTAATTAGCAATTTGTTGAGCATCCAATGCGCGAATGCTGCGAGGAGACTCGTTTTTCCCCAAATAGTCTTGCAGTCCTCGGGAAATGGCCTCTTCATACGAAGAACATCCCAAGCTCACAAGATAGTCAAAAATCGTATTTATAGCTGTACGGTTAGTATCTTTATCACGGATGTCCAACACGCTTGGACGGTTACACGGAGGCCATGCGGAAGAAGAGGCGTCACCAGTTACAACTTTCAATCCCCGATCTTCAACCATACGTCGCAAGGTCTTTTCTGAATAAAATTCTGCAATACCAGGTGTGTGCAGAAAGTCATTCAACCTGCCTTTTGTCACCGTTCCGTCCCCGTTAGTATCCAATAACTTAATGTAAACATCTATCTTTGCCTTGACACGTTCCTCTGCCTGATCATGCTCTTTCAGCCAGCGGTTCTTCCATCCATCACCATTTGCCCCATTAATTTCGTTATACCGGGTCTTCGCCAATTGACCCGGACGCAAATTGCCCCTTTTAGGGTCAAGCACCGCAAGTGCCTCCCGCTTTGTCCCAACAGGGACTTCAAGATTGATCTTGCAAGTTATAAAAATATTATCTACCATACGAATCAAGCCTCCACCTTTAATGAACCAACCCCTTTGCAGTCGTATTAATTTCTGTGGCAAATCGCGACATGCTTTCTCCAAGATGTGATAAATCCGTCTTCAAGGATTTTATGTTGCTTATCCTACGGAGAAAGGCCTCATCAGCACTACCAAATCCGATTGCCATTATGTTAATTCCCAATTTTTTACATATGTTCGCACGTCTCTCTGCGACATCCTGATGCATCCAACAACCATCAGTAAGTACGACAATTGTCTTATGTTTACACGACCCGCTAAGGATTGCCCGTGCATTGTCAAAGGGATCGGTAGCGTTGCAATTTCCACACGACTCGCCCTCTTTATCTATTTTGGAAATCGCATCGTACAACGCCGATGTATCTGAAGTCAACTTGCAGATGACCTGTGTCGAATCCGCAAAAAGTAAAAGCCCGACTTTCGTGTGCTGGAGATTGAGTTTACGAATGAATTGATCGCGCATTGCTCGCTTGGTTTCATCAATAGGTCTTGCATTTTGCGGCCAATACATACTTCCAGAAACATCCACCGCAATGAGGACTTCTGACTTCTCAATAACTGGTTTAATGCGTTTTGGAGGGCGTCCCAACCAAGAAAGGTCTTCTGGTATGGGCATTTGCCTTATCTTCAATTCCCGTCCGTTCTCAATCTGTTTCGCAGTAACGGTTATAACAGCGTCAGAATCATATCCATATGAAACCGCGATGTTGGATACGCCGCCTTTGATAAAAGCAATGCCGTCAACAATGTAGCGCTTCGTCACTGTACACTCAAGCGGCTTTGAACTCTCGCCCTGTAGCATATAGATTTCCATCTCATTCTTATCACCTTGAGACACGTTAAAAGGACGCGTTATGGTGAAGGAGTCAGGAACTCTTGCATTTTTCGGTATGATTATGTTGTTCACGTATGCATCGTGCTTTTGATTTTCAACAACCATGCCGAGGCTATGACTAGTTATGTCTTTAATATTTCCAGAGGGAAGGGATGGCAAAGACATACTTCCGGGAAGCGATGGATATGACTCTTGCGTTTTTCGCACCGCATAAAGTGCAGCACCCAGACATACGGCATCATCCTGAGAAACCCCAGCGCCACCAATAACAGGTTCAATGCCTGATATTCTCTTTACCATGTCTTTCACTTGGAGCATTCGCGTGGAACCTCCGACGAGGAGAATATTATCAATGTCCCCCCACTCCAGTTTTGCTTCCTTAAGGACATTCTTGCAGACTACTTCAGTTCTTGACAAGAACTTCGCCTTGGTGAGTTCATCAAATATAGCCCTTGTAAGTTCATAACGACCAGTATTTCCTCCACTGGAAATGGTGACCATTGTAGAGTTTCTGTCTGAAAGTGCCTTCTTGGCCAATTCGCATTTTACATAAAGATCATTCTTAGATGTTGAATCTGAAACTGGGTCAAAGCCGAAATCGTTCTCAAAACGAACTCGCATGTAGTCCAATATGGCTTCATCCCAATCTCGCCCCCCAAGATTATGATCGCCATCAGTGGAAAGGCAGTCAATGTCATTGCCTTGAATTTGTACAACTGTCACATCAAAAGTTCCGCCACCCAAATCATATACAAGGAGTTTCTTCTTATCATATCCGATTTTTGCCATTCCGTATGCGAACGCGGCTGCCGTCGGCTCGTTAAGAAGGCCCAGCACATCCAACCCAGCCATTCGCCCCGCTTCCCTCGTTGCTTCTCGCTCAGTATTGCCAAAATATGCGGGGACCGTGATGATGGCTTTACTGATTTTACATCCTAAACTAGCCTCTGCATCCCGCTTTAACTTGGAAAGGACAAATGAGGAAAGGTCTTTTGCTGTGTATTCCTTGCCATCGGCAAAAAACGTCCATTTAGGATTGCTCATGTTGAGTTTGAAGCAACTTGCAACATTTTCGTTTCCGATAGCCTGTTCTTCCTTCGCCTCTATTCCAACAATGGGCATACCTCCATCAATGAGCACGACAGACGGCGTAAGGTAGTCGCCGTCCGAATTCATTATGACACGCGGAACAGCATCATCGCCCACATACCCAATGGCCGAATACGTTGTTCCCAGATCTATCCCCACTACAATTTCTTTCATGACATTCATCCGCACTTCTCGGAATTTTCAAAAACGCTGCGGCGTTGTGTGCGCATTTCACCACACGAGTGAAATGCGCACACAATCATTGCGCCGCTACTATACCTGAACAACCCCCTTAGCTTCCTCCTTAAGTTTTTCCACTTCTTCTTTCGACAACCCGGCCTCCTTGACCTCAACATCAACAGACACAGGCTTACCATCCGGCCCCGTCACTGTCGCTGTAATTTTGAGAAGGCCCTCTTCGCTCAGACTGAACGTGACTTCAATTGGATATCCGGCAGGAAGACCTTCTGGCAAATGCAGTTCGGCTTCACCTTTCTTCACCAACCCGGAATTCTCTTGAGTAGGATCCACATATGGAATCTCATCCTTGTCAACACTGTTCTCAAGGACTTCAATCAGAGCGGATCTCTGATTCTCAGCTTCTGTGCCAAACCGTTGAGATCCCGTTAACGGAACTGTCGCCTGCCGCTTAACAAGGTTAGTAACGACAAGTTGTCTTTCCTTATTTAACGATCTAATTCCGTAGCTCTTAGTCGCAAGCGTGCGAAAAACGGTACCAGCAGCTGCTGCCACCAGTTTCGGATCTACCCCAGGCAGCGCTGGCAATGTCTCGGAACCTTTTGATCCATCATCGGTTTTCGGTGGCGGCTGCAATATCTGAATACTCTTGACGAACCCAAAGACAGAAGCACCCAACGCAACCGCTTCGTCAGCATCTTCAGGCTTTTGAACGATTTCAATCTCAGGGAATTCTTGCTTCAACCGCTCTGCAATCTGCGGCATTCGTGTAGAACCCCCGACAAGTAGGATCTTAGAAACCTTAAAGTCTTCTTTCGCAGCACAAATCCCTTTCTCAACGGCCTTCTCCGGGGCGGAGTCCAGCACTTTCTTCGTATAAGCAATTGTTTCGTCCAATTTCGTCTTGGTAACCTCGTCGAATTTCTCTCGTGTGATTGCTATTCGAATCGAGCCGCCGCCTACATTTACACCCCTGAATGTGTTTTCCTGCTTCTGCGAGAGTCCTTTCTTCAAGTTCTCTGCCGCTATTTTCATCTTGTATTCTGTTTCGGGCTGATCAAAGGCATCCGCTGGCGTTTCAGGATGATCTTCCATCCATTTGGTCTTGACATAGTCGATTACGCACCTATCCCAATCTGCCCCTCCGAGTTCGTGATTACCATCCGTGCAGACCACTTGTACGCTACCATTGTTACAATTTACGGCCGTCACATCGAACGTTCCGCCACCCAAGTCATAAACGAGGACGTTGGAGTTGCCCTCCTCGCCAAACCCGAATTTGAACGCCGCAGCAACGGGTTCATCAATAATCTGGAGGACATTCAGTCCTGCGATGACACCAGCGTTCTTAGTGGCCTTACGTTCGTCATCGTTGAAGTATGCCGGGCAAGTTATAATTACATCCTTAACCGGTATACCAGAAGACATCGAAGCGTCGGCTGCCAGTTTCTTGAGTATTTCTGCCGAGATCGCCTCTGCCCTCCACTCCTTTCCATCCACGGAGAAAGTCCATCCTTCTTTGCCCATCTGCCGCTTCACGAGCATGCAGACACGCTCGGCATCATCAGGCGAGGCCACTCCGTCTTTTGCGACCTGTCCGACTGTTACCGTACCATCGTTGTTGAACATCACGACAGAAGGAAACGTTTTCTGTCCTTCTGCACTCGGAAACGTCTTCGATTGTTTAGCCACGGGGTCAAACAAGGCAATTTCAGAGTATGTGGTTCCAAGGTCTATGCCATAGACCGGTTCGAGTTTAGTTTCTTCACTCATGAGTTGGCTCTCCTTCTGTTGTTTCTGTTGTTTTTTGTTATGCGCAGTCCGATGACTGCATGTGAAAACTGCTGTTATAAGGCTGATTAGCGGGTTCGCTGTAGATAAGAACTTCGGCTTGCAGAGGCCGAAACACCCTGTCATTTCTCTCCAACCCAGGACAAATAACCCGTGATATCGTCCTGTCTTTGTCCTTGTTATCTGTTGTCACTCGCTTCAAGACCTTTTGCCGATGCGGATCGAACCGAGACCCTACATCCGCATAAAACGGGGTCATGCCGGCATCTTCCACAGTCTGGAGTAGATCACTCCCAAAACCAGTGAACTCATCAAGAAGCTTGTCAAAGTTTTCGGGCGTCTTCTCAATCGTAGCATAGTGACTGGCTATGTCCATCATATTGGTGTACTGTATCAAAATCGGATTGGCGATTTTATAAATCAACTCATCTATCAACCCCTTTTCGTATTTGGATAGCGAAGCTGCCTGACGATCTATGACCTGTTGTTTGGCGGCATCGTATTGGAGCTTAATCTTAAATGCTTCCATCAATTCGCGCAACGCTTCAGATATGCCCGCTGATTTTTCGTCAACGCCTTTAACTAGTGTATCAAGTTTGCGTAAAACCTCATCGAGTCTTGCATCCGCGTCTGCCCCCGGAGCAGGCTCCGATGTGAGCGACGGATCTGCATCATTGTTCAAGTCCCCGCTCGGTTCGGCTGGCTCTTCACCAGCAGGTTCATCGTGCCTCGATGCATCTGTTTCAGGCGTCACCTGAACATCGCCTTCTTCTGGTTTTGCAGCTTCTTCTATTGGCGTCGATGACGCCACATCGGCGCCAAGTGCCTTAGGCTCCTGTTTGTCTTCTAAAGGAGTTGCCACATCCTGCCCTAAAGCAGCGGCGTCCGTTACGGCGGTATCGCCAACGACATCTACAACATTGTTTTCACTCATCTTTTTTTCCTTTGTTCGGTTAAAGACTTTTTGTTCACCTATCCCTGTCCCGGTCATGCGACGGAGACCGACCACCGTTGTCATGATCTGGCTCATCATGGTCATGGTCGGAATCATGATTGTTGTCACGGTCATGGGACGGAGCTTCGCGTTTAGCTTGTTCTGCCTGATATCGGATACGCTCCCTATGCCGTTCCTCCTCGGCCTGACGCCAGCGTTCTTCGTTCTCCCTCTGCTCTTGTTCCTCGCGGCTTTCCTGATCTTGGTCAGAGCCGTACCCGTTCCGATTCATCTCCTCCTCGGCCCTGCGCTGCTCCGCCTCAACCTGCTCCTGCTGAGCTTTCTCGGCCTCGTATTGGGCTTGCGCCTCCTTGTATTGCTGCTCGGCCTTGGCAACTTGCGCCTCAAGCTGCTGCCGTTTGCGGATATGTTCATCTATTTCACTTTGAGTCGATGGTTGCCCATCTCTAAAGTTCTTATGCGCCGCGAGCTCGTCCTGTTTCCGGTCGAGTTCTTCCTTGTACTGGGCACTGATGTGCTCTGCCTGTTCTACACGCTCTCTAGACATAATCCCTCCTCATCTGTCCATATCTCGGTCATGCGACGGCGACCGGCTACCATTGTCATGGTCTGGTTCGTCGTGTGCGCAATCTGAATCGTGGTCATTTTCACTGTCATGGGACGGGTATTCGCGTTCCGTCTTTTTGGATATAACATCATGACGGAACGCCTCGGCGTCTTGTCCGTTTTCCTTATCGCATCCCATCCGTTCATATTCGGCCTTCGCCGCAGCCTCGTTCTCGTCAAGCTGCCGCCCTCGTTCCTGTAGTCGTTCCGCCTCGGTTCTGTTCCAGTTGGGACTGTTGCCGTAGCGTCCAATCTGCTCATCGTTGTCTACGCTTTTTTCTATCGAAGAACGATAGTTGTCAACCGCCTTTTGCTGCTCTGGTGTCATTGCGATATTCCTGTCTTTGTCGAGAAGTCAGAGAAATACGGATTTGACAATGCGTACTTCGAGAAATTGGGGTCGTTGAAATACGTGATCCGTTTCGATACGATTGGCGGACATCCTTGCACGAAAAGAAGCGTCGTCTCGCGATCCAAACGGCGAACTTCATCCGGCATCAGAAGTTCCCTTTCCTTTTCCGCATGCGTTCGCGTGATTCCACTCGTCTTCGTGTTGAACAACTCCGTCATTTTGCCTGAACTTGAAGTCGTGCCGGACATGGTTTCAACAGGTATTGTCGCCTTGCCAAGCATCTTAGACACATATTCCGCCGTGTCATGGTCGTTGATGCCGAAGAACTGCTGAACCTTAGCATTCGCAAGGAAAGTGGACCAGCAGTCTTTGTAAAGAGACTTTATCTGTGAGAGATCCTGCCATACCATCCACAAAGTCATTCCATATCCGGCGAGGAGGCTTACCGCCTGTTTTAGACAATCCAATGTGCCAAGCTGGGCCATCTCGTCCAGCATGAACAACACCGGACAACCATCGGCGGGTTTACCAGACGTGCGCGTCATCGCGTTCATCGCGCATGTCACCCACACGCGAATTGCCCGTGAATAACTGGCTAGATATTGCGGAGGTATTATGATGTAAACGGAAGCACTGCCGCTCGACTTTAGGAAGCGCACATCATATCCATTGCCATCGTGATTGTTAACTCCGAAAGCTTTTTGCATCAAAGGCGATTCCAAGAATTCCGTGTGCTTCATCACCGATGACACAACGCTATAGAATTCATTGTCGCCCATCTGATTGCATTCCGAGCCAAGTGCAGCGAGCTTGCCGCGAACAGCCGTCTTGTTCGCCATCATCTTTTTGAAGAACGCACCGAGCCTTTCCGTCTCCAAGATTGCCCGCAACTCCCCAAGATCATGACGCCGATTTGGTCCCATATTGCAGAGGACGGCGAGCAACAATGCCTTTATCATCATCCGCGCCTTGTCGTTCCAATGCGGGTCCTTCTCGTCCGCCGGGCGTATAACCATCGCGTCGGCAATCGCCGCCAACTCATCAAGCAGCATCGGATTCTGATCCAAGTATGTTTCCGGACGTCCTTTAACAAGCCCCTCCAACGGGTTTATGTAGTCTGTTCCCTCGCCCATGACACCAAACGGATCCAATCGGATGACGTCGAAGTTCATGTACTCTTCCCGATGGTGCGCTGTAATCGCATAGTTTTCCCCCTTGGGATCGACCACGATGACAGATCCTGGATAATGGATTAGATTCGGTACGACAAGTCCGACCCCCTTGCCAGAGCGCGTAGGTGCGATGGTTATTATATGACCGTCCCCGCTCCACGCAAGGTAATCATCTCGGTGGCTGGAGAAGAGACTGCCAAGACTTGAAAGCATGCTCTCCATTGCACTTTCACGATTCTGGCGAATCGGCAAAAGCAATTGCCTGGGATCAGCCATCTTGCCCAAAAGGAACGCCGCTGCTCGCTTATTGCCGCGTACCCACTGTTGCTGCGCATCCGGTAACGACCGCTTCACATAGTCGGTCAATGCCAACGGGAATAGTCCTTCCCGCTCCAAATCAGATCGCTCAGCCCACCTGGCTGTTCCGAAACTATCTGTCAATCGTTCCATGAGAATATAATATCCCTTGCTTATAACATCTTCCCTTACATAATCTAGAAATTCATGTTCATCACCGGGCAGAACACCAGACCATAATGGCTGTTGTTGATTACATTGATCACGCCAAGCTGAACACCAGTCATGTTGTCCGCAACATTCACGACCCCAATTTGCACTCCGAGCATTTCTCTTGCCTGATTGAGCACGCCGACTTGTCCTCCCGTGATTTTTCCTGTCGCTTTGCAGAGAACGCCAATCTGAACGCCGTCAATGGAATCGGCCTTGTTCATCCCTGCTATTTGACCCCCGAAACCATATCCGCCTATTGAGTTAACCTAACTGTCGCAGTTGAAGCCGCCTTTGGGCGGCTTCAACTGCGACAGTTAGGGTTAAGTATTCCGGCGATTTGAACACCACCGAAAGTTCCACTGCATGTATTTGCCAATCCTGCAATCTGAAGAGAGCCGCTGGAGGATCCTATCTGATTGTAATTTCCTGCAACCTCAAGGCCAAACATATCGCCGTCCGCAATGTTGACGAACGTTCCGATATCAAGCGCAAAGACGTCGCAGTGATGTCCTGCGAGAAGATTGAACCTAAATCCTGTCACACTCCACGCCTGTTCCGGGTATTGTGCCAAAGGCGGCAGCAAACCAATTCCCAGAGGGGACTCCAACGGCTGATTTTCGTCTTGCGATGACGCCCCTGTACGGGTTGGTGCCGCCATCAACGACATAGTAGCGCCCAGTAGCGCAATAACCGTGAACATTTTTTTCGCATTCTTTTTCATTGTTTTCCTTTCTTTGTTGATCCGCATGCCATCAAACGAGAAAACTCGCAATTTTTACGCCGAATGACAGCATCCAATTTCGACAGATCGCCAAGCGCACACCTTGATCGGGTCGGACAATTGTCGCAGTTGAAACACGTCGGTAAACGGAAGATCGCGGAGACATCGGCTTTAGGGCCAAACTCGGACAGTACCCGTTCCGCAATCGGTTCTCCCCAGTGCTTACCAATTTCTTTCTTGATATATCCGATGCGTCTTGAGTCCGCCCGAAGCCTGATGAATTCCATGACCGCTTCATTGTAAGCTGTTTTAGGCAATTGATGGCCGAGCAATGTCCTAAAATGTCTTTGAGCGGAATTGTAATCACGCTTCCTCGCCGATTGAGCGAAAGCAAACAACGCTATCGGATATTTCCAGGGCAGATATGCGGAATTGTAAGATGGAAGAAAGTGCGTACTCGCACGATGAATCACCCGCATGCACCTATCGATTCGTCCCTGGAAATCCAACAGTTGCGGATAAATGTCTGAAAGACCCGGAATGTAGATGTAGTAAGCAGGGAATCCTAAAAACGAGCAATCACGAACATAGATATCATACCCGGCAGATAACAAAGCGTTCGTCAAGACTTCATAGTCGCCAGCAATGTCCTTGGCATCAAACGCATGAAAATTGTCTAATGTCCCGCCTTTCACCTCTGCAAAAATCCCGATAGGCAGATGCCCTGTTCCATTAACCTTTGCGCGTTGATAATTATCCGACGATGCAATCATCAGTTTGGGATCTTTAGGCAGAAGACACTCATTGCCGGTGTACCCCTGGAATATTTCCGTGAAGCACCGCGAAAGTGCTACATCAGGAGAAGAAGCCACCCCAATCCTGAACTGGTACGACGCATCATTCCAAACCAACAGCCCAAGGATGGGCATTCCCGTTCCGAAAGAACAATCCTTGACAGCAAACTTCAATCCTTGCTCTCGCCCCAAATCAACCAAACGATCCAACGCAGACGACTTCCCAAACGCTTTCAACGGGATGGTAGGAATTCCTTTTCCTTCCGTCGTAAACACTTTTTGCAGCGCGTGTCTTTCAAGGATTTCACACATTCCCTGAACGAGCGCCTCTTCTCTCGTGTTACCGGCACATGCCCCCGTAGAGCCGGTCATATACCGCATCAACTCCAAGGGGACCATTTCCATCCTTCCTGTGCGCACGGCAAGCATGTTTGCATATGCAGTCCGTCCAATATGGAGATTGTCGACGCCTTTCCTCTGCTTGGGGAAGAAACCCCAGTCTGCCTTGCGCAACACCTCTTCGGGAGCGCAACGGAAGAACGACTTGCCGAGAAATTTCTTCGTTGCCGAAGGCGGCAACATCAGCATATCATCGTAAAGCAAGCGAGTCTGCAATCGCTCCATCAGTTCGGCATAGCCGCTGGCCAACGCATACTCCGGTGATACGCCCTTGCCGTTTGACCCAAGCCCAAGTCCCTCTATGAGTCCGTTTGTTATGGTAATTCTAGTTGAATAAACGAGGTCTTTCAATGACCGGGTTTCTTCTTTCACCTTGATTCCGACCCCCGCCAACAATCGCTTGATACGTTGAACGGTTCCCGTTGGTGTTGCGGCCTTATATTGTTTTGCAAAAGTCACGGTACTACTCCCCCTCTGCCGGCGCTCAAGCAATGCCGAATGCCATACGAATCCAAATGCTGTCTCACAAAATCAAGCTGACGTCGCGTCCGTTCCGTCCGGAAACCGCAATTTGACTCTTCGCATGACCTGTCCTTCTCGTACTCGCACGCCCCGTTGCATAATACATTGTAATAATTGCAAGCAGAGCAAGATCCAGGTTGCTCCCTGTACCACCCTTTGACGCAAAAGCCTGTACAAGACTCCAAATTACGGTACGAACCGAGAGGCCCTCCAAACCGACACCAATCTGAAATCACACCATCCGGTTCAATCGTAAAGTTAATCCCTTCTTCCGGTGCAAGCCGACATCCCATGTGCATACCATTCCTCAGTGCATGAACTATATCGTAATAATTTATGAAGGGCGCACGCGGCGGTACCTCTGACACGAGTATCTTGAATATGGCAATTACAAATTCATCAAATTCACCGACAGACATAAACTCCAAGCCGGTCGTTGCGACATTTTCAGGTCTATGCGCCCGATTCAGACGGAATGGACAATTCATCTCCTTGTAGAAAGCATATATCTCGCGCTCACGCCCAATATCTGCCCTGGTCAAAGTTCCAATCAGACCGACCCTGACACCCGCCGCCTTTAATTTTGCGACATTCTCCAAGACTATGCTTTTAGATGGTTTACCATTGGGGAACAACCTAAACTGGGGGTTGAAATCAAGCGATACGCTGATTGAATTATCAAAATTCTTTTTAATTATTGGTATGAGTTCATCATCCCACTGTGTCAAATTCGTTTGTACAACATTACGAACCTTAATCGCGGAGTGTGCAAAAATCTCATGCTGAATTTGCAGCAGCTCGCCTATTCGCCGCATTCCAACAACGAATGGCTCTCCGCCGAACCACATGAACAGTATTTCACCATCCTTTCGTAATTCGGCGAGTCGTTCCGTCCAAATGAATGCGCTTCGAGCGTCCTCGACCGTCATGTCCGCACCGCCATGCGACACAGCCTCGTAGCAATACTTGCAACGAAGATTGCATCTATGCGTTGTGACTAAGAGAATGCTCAACATGCGGTCACCTCACCTTGCCATCGCCCTATGGACCATCTCCGCCACGTCTTCTTTGATGCATCCGGCGAGCGATCCACGGGCAAGTCCAAGCTCAGACATTCTTGACGATATGTATCCCCAAATGCTTTGGTTGACCCAACACTCCGCTTCGTGGCAACCAATCACTCGCAGCAACGTACACCCCCCCTTACACAGTCTAATGAATTTGCATTTCTGACAGTTCTCATCAGCCCCCTCGTATTTGCGTGATAGTTCAACGAGGTTTTCCATTACCCTTTCGGCGCTGTCTGTCAAATAGTTGCCGGCTCGGAATGCATTGTCCGTAAAACGACCGCATGGGTAGATGTCGCCACGAGGCCCAATACTGAGGTGGGACATTGAACAGGTTCCCATCTGAGCGCATGCCGATATCTTGTTGAGCAGGAATGCGGCAATGTAATCTTGCGCCGTCGTACATAGCCGCGCCAATCTTGGCACCTTCTGTTGCAATGCAATCTCTATCAAACGGCAGACACACTCGACATACTCCGCATCGGTTACTTCCTGAATACACGCTGACGCCAGATCGGAAGACTTATACGGAAGAAATGGCCGAGAGAACTTGAAAGGTATGTCTTTCTCTGCCATGAATGAAAACAATTCATCCATATTCCCAACATTCCGTTTGTTGCAGACCATAATGGCACCAGCGTCAACACCCAGCGATTTCGTCCAGAGTATTTTCTCCAGAATTATGTCGGACGCATCTCTACCGTCAGGGAAACGCCTACATCCAGACAGGTAGTCAAAACTAAAACCGATCGAAGAATTAAAATAATCGTGAAAGACTTTGATGTACTCTTCGTTAAGCAACGTTGCATTTGTCTGAATGACATTCTTCACATTAATGCCGGCTTTTGAGAATAGGTCTTGATAGAAATCGATGACTTCATGAAAAAACGAAGCACCCATTAACAACGGCTCGCCTCCATGCCAAATCACCTTGATCCCCCTAGTCCCTCTCATTCTACAGAAATCACAGACCCAACTGAAAGCTTGTTTTGCTTCCTCTATGGACATCCGATCATTCACCGAATCGCGCCATCTCTCGTTGTAGCAATATGGGCATGCGAGGTTGCAAGTGTAAGTCGGCTTGAAAATGAGCGTCAGATGCCCATTCTCAGGAATATCGTATGTCATATCCATCCTTTCAGTTATACGGCCTCTCCTTCGGCGTTCGCCTCGGAGAGGCCGTCAATTTTTCATGGATAGGCAGTCATCAGATCCCTTTTTCCGGGGAACATTCGTGGGCATCACTGCACCACGGACCACAACTGCCTCCAGTTACTGAGGTGTTCTGAACTGACGCCTCGACCATTGAGATTACGGCATCCGCCATTGTCTCGATTTTCTGGTTCATTGTTCTTCCTTGTTTCGTTTGTCCGACCGTGCCATTTCGGACTGTTGTTGTGAAAGGGCTGGCACACCCTCTTGAAGACCTCCGTTTGATGCTAACCTTTTCAAACACTCAAATCCCTCTTCGCGTGCAAAGTCGCATATGACGTCATAGTAGTCTGGGGGGAACATCGTTTGCTGTGAGAGGCAAAGTCCGCCACAGTGCCATCTCAAGAAGCATTGCTTACACTGATTTCGTTTGTCAAGTGAGAACTCCAATGCCCGATGGTATGCCTCTTCATCAACCCTCAGACAGCCATCTTCTACATGGCCAAACACCGTATGAAGAAAGTTATCTTCATTTGGCGAGGAAAAGCGGCGACATATTGAAACGTCTCCACGAGGAGTCAGACACAAATCCCCTTTGCAAAACCGATCTTTCAACATTGTCAAATCTTGGCGAGCCGCTGCCGATATGACTTTCAATCCGTTGTTTTTGCCTCTCATACAAGCTTCCGCAAAGCCTACCCTGAATCTCTCTAGAAAGTTGCGCAACGAATCTGCGGAACTAAACACCCCTTTGCCTGCAAGCATCGCCTCCAAGTTTAACCGCTTCACATGAGGGAATCTGCGCAATACAATGTCTACCATCTCTGGCATGCGATCAACATTCAGTGGTGACACTGTCGCCCGAATTGCGAATCTGGCGCCAGCCCGTTGAAGAGCCTCAATGCCATGCTCAACTTCATCGCACATGCCGCGCTGACGATTCTGCACATCCCGTATTACCTCAAAGGACACATTGACCATTATGTCCGTGCCTGCAAGAAAACGGGCTCGTTCCTCATTAATTAATGACCCGTTAGTTGTCATGGCCAAGGCAACCTTCCGTTTTCTAAAATTCCTAGCCTCGGAGACCTTCTTTACAATCTCCTCTATGATGCCCCACGACATCACAGGCTCGCCTCCCCCGACAATGAATATATACAAGTCTTTCTCGGGAATTCTATTCTTGTCCAAAAACCAGTCCATCGCGGCATCAAGTGTTTTGATGTCGATTTCCTCGTTAGAACGGCCTTTTGCCGCATAACAATAACTACAACTGAAGTTACATTTGTAGTTAGGGAGTATGACCATATTGTCAATGTCACATGGCGATCTTACGGGGCGCAAGATATGCGCACCGCCATTTTCAACAAACTCGCGAGAGTTTGCACTTAGCTCTTCGACAGGGATGTCGCTGTCAACGCCTCTTATTCCAGAGGTAGTCAACTTGGCCGTGTGTAAAATAGGGGCATAAACGATAGTCTCATCACCCAACTTGACCTCGTAAATGTATTCTGCAATTTCTCTGGAAATACACTTCATGTCCTCTTCTTCCTTATTCGACGTCTTTGCAATCAATCCCCATATCCCTTGTCTCCGCAGAACTTCTGTTCAAGGAAGTGTTCCACATACGATTCAAGGTTCTGTTTCGCTACACTACAAAAATCAATCCTACACCCCTCATACGTTGATCGAATTCGAGCCAATGGACAACCTCCTGTACATATTGGCAAGCAATAACATTCCCTGCATTTCTCGTCGAACAAATAATCAGCTCCCACCATATACCTAGCGATTTTCAACTGATCAAATTTATCCGGTTCAAAAACATTACCAATAACTTCTTTCTCATTCCCAATAACCGTCCAACATTTATACACCTCTCCCTGCGGCCCAATAACAAAGCCCGTCAGATTATTGGCGATACACGTTGTCAATTGAGTATGGAATGAAAAATCGACTATTGGCAGTCTATTTTTATCAAAGTTCTTTATGAAAAAGTCTGCGCGGTCATTCGCGGTTGTTAGCTCAATGTCTGATGGCACACACCCAGATCCAAGCAGATCATGCGAGAATCCAGTGTAGACTCGTACATTTGGACATGGGAATCTCGCCCGAATCTTCTTATAAAACTCACCATACTGCTCGGCGTTTCGTTTGTCTATATTTGTCCTAATGTCAAGCCTTATCTTTTTACACTTTGTTAATAGAGCTTCAATGTTCTTCATGATGACTGCGAAGGTCGAACCTCCGCCTTTTAACATTCTGCGAGAGTCATGATATTCTTCAAGCCCATCCAAGGTAATTTGCATACCGCCTACATGCAAATCCTCTAATTTATTAATAATTTCTTCTGACAAAAGATAGCCATTGGACACTATAAAAGCATTATACTCAACCCCCAACGCAATAAATGCTTTGCTAAGACGTTCCACAGAATCGAAATTCAAAAGCGGTTCACCTCCATACCAAACGACAAATAGACTTTTCAAATGCGGATTCCGCTTTACAAAAGCTATTACATCTGCTTCAACAGAGTCATTCATGTGAATGGATGCCCTATCATCCTCATAACAGTATACACAATTAAAATTGCACGCTCTTGTAACAGCAATGGTTAAACTCATTGCAGTTGGATTATATCGATTCTTAAGTACCCGATTTACATGACACGCCAATTCATCGTTGTTTGAATTTATAATAAAGCGGCCATCTATAAGACACTGATATTCTTTACTCGTCTCAACTAGATTCGGATTTTCACGTATCTGATTTATAGTATTTAAACTCGTATCTGGAATCCGTACCAAAGCTTGAGTAAACGTGTTGTATAGCAAATTACCATACTTTGACGATTTAAAAAGGTGATTGTACCTAGACCACTCCATTTTTACCTCCATGTTCCTTCGGCCTACAAAGCCGAAGGAACAACTGCGATTCATAATGAACTAGCAACCTGACCCAAACATCAAGTCTCCAGAACATCCTTGACAACAACATCCTACCGCAGAAACTTCATACGTCAAGAAGAAGTCGCAAACAGATAGTGTGTTGCCATGCTCTAACACTTCAAGTCTCATGATTTCTCACCTCCTTTCAGCTTTCAGCATGAATAATGAATAGAGAGCAACTAAATCATGATCACCTTCATAGCGCTTGGTACCATGCCATGAACGATTGTCATTACAAATGCAACTTGACTTCATTGTCACTTCCTTTCCTCATTTACTGTCCGGCTTTATGATAGGTTGAGCCATGTGCATACCCAGTTTTAATCTTTCACTTTCCATAATAATGTGCGTCATCAGGGTTTTGGTGTGTGCGCACCATTTGGCCATGAGAAAGAACAAGCACTTTGCGCACAAGGCTCTCCTTGGTTATGCCGTCCTCCCGCGATATGCCGTCCAACAATCCGGGGGATTCTTTTTCGACGATTGCGACTATCTCTTCAACTTTGCTCATTTTACAGTACTCCTTTTGGTTTGTGCCTCCGCTTCGAGTACTTGCCTGTAGGCGCTTATGCGAGCGCGAAACTTCTCAACGATAACTCCGTTCTTCATCACACCAGAACGCGTCGCTTCACACACTATGCCGCTTCGCAGAACGTCTGAAAGAGTCTTGTTCTGGCGTTCCGCAGTCAAGATGGCGATGGCCTTCTCCTCGGCTGAAAGGTACAACGATACCCTAAACAAGCCGGGAGCGTGCTTTCCGTGGCGCGAACCGCCATCTGTTTTCTTCGGTCTAGCCATAGTGTGTCGACAATTTGCCCTTACTTAAGCGTATTATACCATAAGGTGTGTGCGCACCGCAAGAGGGTTCGGACAGAGGGTGCACCGAGTCTTTTTTGCAAAAAGTTTAGATCTGGGCTTGATTTCAGCAGTATGTTATAGTATACTATCACACATGAAGACCGCAACAGGCAAATCGCCCCGCACGAGGGCCAAGATCATCGCAGAACTCGCGTCGCTGCCCAGCGCAATCCAAGGGAAGATATGCGAGGACAAGAGGAGGCTGGCCAACGGAGCCACCGCCGTCTACCACAACCTCCAGTACTGGGCCGACGGACGCAACCACACCGTCCGCATCCCCAGGGACAAGCTGCCCGCCTTCCGCGAGGCGGTCAAGGGCGGCGCGACGGCAAAGAGACTGCTCGCGGAGCTTTCGCTCGCCGACGCGAACGAGATCGCATCGTCCGAATCCCCCCTGAAAAAAAGCTCGCGCAGCTCGTCCTGAGGGGCGCCGCGCGGATCCACGCGCTCGTCGACGCCGCCGCGGAGTCCGTCGAGCGCAACGGCATCGCCTGCACGTCGAGGCTCGGGCAGACGCCCTTCGACGAGATGAACGGCCTCTGCCGCGACCTCATGGCAGAGCTGCTCTCCGCGGGCGCCGCGACCGCGAAGGACTACGGGCCCGGGGAATCCGGGCGCAACGCCGGGAACCATCCGAAGCGCATCGTGACGCTCTTCGGGGAGCTCCCGCCCATCAGGCGCACCTACTGGTACGACGAGGACGGACACGAAGGGCACTACCCCTTCGACGACAGGCTCGGGCTCGTCGGAAGGTACACGCCAGCCGCCTGCGCCGACATGATCCGCAGCGCGGTCGACCGCCCCTTCGCCGACGCCGCGAGGGACTTCTCAGCGAAGCACGCGTTCCGCGTCTCCGCCGACACCGTGCGGGAGATCGTCGGGCTGCACTACGATGCCGTCCGCGACTTCCCGAAGGACGAAAGCCGCGCGAAGGAGGACGCCGGGGGAGCGGCCCCGCTCGTCTGCGTCATGGCCGACGGCACGGGAATGCCGATGCGGAAGGAGTGCCTGAAGGGAGCCAAGGGCAGGGACGGTCGGGCCAAGACGCGGGAAGTCAAGGCGGGCGCCATATTCGTCGCCTCGAAGACGAAGGACAACGAGCCCCACAGGGACCTCGGCACGACGACATACGTGGCGACGACGCACCGCACGGAGAAGTTCGGGAAGCTCGTCCGCGCGGAGTTCGACAGGC
>ERZ1026876.702-NODE-702-length-19175-cov-7.715010_pt1 | contig 19175 bp, 16 predicted proteins | sample MGYA00380168_ERZ1026876 | MGnify/ENA primary metagenome ERZ1026876 (study PRJEB33269, sample SAMEA4719804) | human gut metagenome | biome: human-associated habitat; feature: organic feature; material: feces | place: Cameroon | collected 2013-10 ... | reverse complement strand
GAAATATAGTTTTTCATAGAAAAAAGTGGCTTTCATTCCACACGCAAGCGTGTGGGTTTCACTCCACAATTTATAACACGCATTCGATTTCAAATACGCAAATACCCATTTACACTTTACGCACAGGGACAATCACAGTTTTATTTATTATTGTTAGGCCAGGCTCTAAAATGTTTTTTTTACTGTGTTTCATGTAGCTGCCACTATTGATTTAAACAAAATAAAGTTTTGGTTTTAAAATTCAATGCCATAGCAATAAGAAAAAAAATTATGACTCTAGTTCTAAAGACGAGTAACGTACGCTCCGGTCCTTAAAGGGCGTTTTGCTTTTAAACTGGGTAAATAAAGGCCAATAGCCTAAGTCCGTAGAAGCAAACTGCATGCAATATATTATAGGAAAAAATCTTCTTGTAAGCCTTGTTTTTAGGGAGATATACGTACAAAAGTAGACTTCGTGCACAGCATTTATATTTAAAAAAAAACTAGCTTTCTATGGAGGTTTATTGGTTTTTAAGGTTATGTTTTGTTTTTACGATAGGTTTTGCCGTTCTCATTTTAAGATCTGCAATCTAGCTCTATCTCTGAGTTTTGGTTGATTTTTATTTCGCTACTTTTATTACTTTTGCTTCTAAGCTTTTATTTAAAACAATTGATAGGAGCAAGTAGTTTTAGTTCTATGAACTTGAAGGATTATTCTGGTTATTCGGGGCTTTTGAGCCTAAACTCATCCTAAACATCCACTAAAAATGTAAATTTTTCTTAAAAATTGACCGGCCTCAGATAACTTTACGCTTTCAGGTGGTGTGAACGGACAAATACCGTGCGCTCTTAAAAAATTGTGCTAGAATTCACTCAAATTTTTTTAGCTAGCGGAAGTTTATCATTTTTTCTAAGAACGGTTTGATTTTGGCTAAAACCCCTATCGATCCATTAATTGTGGCGTTAATGCGTGCATGATTTAATGTTTTAAAAAATGGCTCAATAGATAACGACGCATGTAACCACTTCCTGCTTTGAGTAACATTCTCTATGTCAGATACAGCAAAAAACAATTTAACTCAAGATTCAAAAGCTTCAACCATCCAAGCTTCAAATGACGCTTCTAATGGGGCCATAAAAAACTCCGCCTCCAATACCGACTATGCAACCGATTTAGTCTTTGGGCTTGAAGACCGTCCTCCTTTGAAGCAAACTTTATTCGCCGCCTTTCAGCATTTATTAGCTGTGTTTGTTGCGATTATCACTCCACCTTTAATTATTGCCGGGGCCTTAGGTTTAAAGCTTGAAGAAACTAGTTATCTTGTTTCCATGTCTTTACTTGCTTCTGGCATCTCAACCTTTATTCAATGTCGCACTATAGGCAAGATTGGATGCGGGCTTTTGTGTATTCAAGGGACCTCATTTTCATTTATCTCCCCTATTATCAGTGCCGGTTTAGCCGGTGGCTTAGCTTCAATCTTTGGGGCGGTAATTGCAGCTTCCACTGTTGAAATGTTTATTAGCCGCGTGCTTAAGTTTACCCGTAAGATAATCACTCCGCTCGTTTCTGGGATAGTAGTAACTTTAATCGGGATGAGCCTCATCAAAGTTGGTATCACCGCTTGTGGCGGTGGTTTTTTTGCTAAGGAAAATGGCACCTTCGGTTCAATGGAAAACTTAGGCTTGGCCACCATTGTAATCTTAGTTACTTTGTTCTTTAACCGTAGCTCTAACAAATACTTACGTATGAGTTCTATTGTGCTTGGGTTAATCGCGGGTTTTGTGGCCGCAGCTTGTCTTGGACGCGTAGATTTTAATAGCATGGGTAACCTTGGTGGGTTTAATTTAGTAGTACCATTTAAGTATGGTTTAAGCTTTGACCCGGCTGCTATTATTGGCCTTGGGATTGTATATTTAATTACCGCAATTGAAGCCTACGGTGACGTTACAGCGAACTCTCTTATTTCCGGACAGCCAATTGAAGGCCCTGTTTTTGAAAAGCGCGCCTCAGGTGGGATCTTAGCTGATGGCTTTAACTCCATGTTAGCTGGTTGCTTAAACTCTTTCCCTAATTCAATCTTTGCCCAAAACAACGGCATGATTCAACTTACAGGGGTTGCTTCTCGCTACGTTGGGTATTTTATTGCGGCTATGCTCGTCATACTTGGGATGTTCCCTATCGTCGGTAAAGTCTTTGCTTTAATCCCAGATCCTGTTTTAGGTGGGGCAACCTTATTGATGTTTGGGACTGTAGCTGCAGCCGGTATTAAGATCATTTCAACCCAAAGAATGGATCGTAAAGCTATTTTAGTTATGGCTTTAAGTTTCTCTTTTGGTCTTTCTGTAGAATTAGTGCCTGAAATTTTAAACCACTTCCCTAAGACCATTTTCTCTATCTTCTCCTCAGGGATTACAACTGGTGGTTTGGTTGCTATTTTATCTAATGCGTTAATTCACATTAAAGAAGAACCAAAGAAAGAAGAAGTTAAAAAGGATGAAGCCAAGAAGGAAGAAGCCAAGAAAAGTGTGGCTTAATCAATAGAGCCCTTAAGGAAAATAGCTTAGAAGCTACCTGCTAAATAAAAGATTATTGCGTTAAACAATCATCTTTTAAAGATTGAAGCCCGCGGTTTTTACTTTTTACTTCAAGGTAAAGATGCTTAAATCATTTCGTTTTGCTGCATGACCACAATTGCTATTGGCTTCAAGGCAAGCCCAAAATTTCCTGGCCTTGCAGAATGGTTTACGAATTCTCTTTTGGAGTGAAGCATTTTGTTTGGATAGATTTCCTTTCTTTAATGAGGCCCTATGCTTTAATGAAGCATCCTTCTTACTTGGTTTAATACGTTACATAGCTTATTCGCCTCCCATCACTTGGTGTTGTTTTTATGGCAGCAAATTAAGTTGATTCATATTGATTAGCGTAGCTGATTCATGGAGATTACAACATAAGCCGATTCTCAAACAAAAATAGCGTTTCCTACTCATTTAACGCAGCCTTAATTAAAAGTGATAATAAATTTGGGTGACTAAGTTTGACTTGACGTCTAAAATAAACACCTAGATTAAAACCTTTTAAAACAAGCGTGCAAACGAATGTTTGCTAAAAAATTTCCACAAGTTACGAGGCTGTATGGAGCGTAAATTACTTCTTATAAATGATATGGCAGGCTATGGTAAAGTGGCCCTTTCAGCCATGTTTCCGGTGATGGCCAAAATGGGCATTAACACCTTTAATCTCCCTACAGCTTTAATTTCTAACACCTTTGACTATGGTAAATTTGATGTTCTGGATACCACTTCTTATATCCGTAACACTTTAAGCATTTGGCGTGAACTTGGCTTTACCTTTAATGCTATTTCTACAGGTTTTATCGTCAATGAAGAACAAGCAGCACTAATTTCATCATATTGCTTAGAACAAGCCAGAAAAGGCATCACCATTTTTTGTGATCCTATCATGGCTGACGAAGGCGAACTTTATAATGGATTAACATTTAAGAATATCGAATATATGCGCCGGATGGCGGCATGTGCGGACTTTATCCTCCCTAATGCAACTGAAGCTGCTTTTTTAAGTAACATTACCTGTGCAAAAGTGTATTCCCAAAATACCGTTAAACAGATGATAGATGCTATTAGAGCTCTTGGTGCCAAATCAGTAGTAATTACTAGCATGCACACTGATGAGGGCTGTGCCGTTTGTTGTTACGACGCCTTAAAGCAAGAATACTTTAATGTAAGCTATGATGAATTACCTGGTAGATTCCCAGGCACTGGTGATATCTTTGCCTCGGTCTTTATGGGCAATATGATTAACGGTTACTCTTTAAAAGAAAGTGTCACCAAAGCAGTTAAAACCTTAAGTACCATGATTAGCGCCTGTGCGGGACTTGACGATAGATTCCGTGGCATCCCAGTAGAAACTTGTTTGGATCTAATTGAGCGCTAGTTTTTAGAAACAATTTTTTGGCCTAAAGTTGACCTTAAACCTAACCTTAAGCCTTAAGTTAAAAAATAAGGTTAAAGCTAGACTTAACTTTAACCTTCTCTTTAATTTAACCATAGCTTTAGGGTTTTATTATTTCAAGCTTGCTCTTTATCTAAAATCTCCTAGAAGACTCCCACCTCTTTAGGTGGTGAGTAGTTCACTCAGCCAATAAAATATCGCTTAGATTATTATCCTTGGTTTCATTAATTCCGTTAACACTTGCACCGTTTTCTGTTTGTGTCTTTAACGGTTGAACAGGTTGAACTTGTGGTGCAACTTTAGGGGCTGCTTCGGTATTTAATGGAACAACAGTACCTTGAGGAATTGGGTTTAGATTTTGAACGGCGCTTTCTGCTTGCGAAACGGCGCCATTTACGGTGTTGTTTACGGTGTTGTTTACGGTGTTGTTTACGGTGCTATTGACGCCACCTACAGCATTATCTACGGTATTGCTAACGGCATTATTCAAGGTTTGGCCTGGTTTTTTTAAACCATTTGAAATAGCCTGGACTTGATTTAAGTTGTCAGTTTGACTGGTGGGTTGGGTTGCTACTTGAGTTAAGCTTTCATTTGACAGGCTATGTACTTGACCTACTTTGGTCCCAATGTTCTGGACTTGAGTGCCAACGCTATTTACTTGGGTGCCAATGTTGTTTACTTGATTTGAAACATTGTTTACTTGCGCCCCGATATTATCGACCTTAGTTCTAACATTATTTACGGAATCTAGAGTGCCCTGAACTTGAGAACGGACTTGGTTAACCTGAGAAACAGTACCTTGAGCAACGCTTCCAAGTTCTGAACCTAATACCGCATCTGTTGCCATGTTAGTTACGTCCATATTAGATACTGATTGGCTTGCAGCATTCTTAAAACGAGTCCCAACTGAATTTTGGGTGATTTCAATTTCGCCACCTAAGGTTTCAATCGAACCACGTAAGTATCCCACATCGGAAGCGTTAAAATGATTTCCTAAAACTACAGGCCCAGCCATAATTAAGGTTTGGGCTTCTTCAGGCGTGATTTGTTTAAGCTTGGCAGTTAAAGCAATAATTTTGGCTTGCCCATTAGCATCGGCATTACCCATGCTGTTTAAGGTTGCAGTGAAACAGTTTTGATCTGTCACCGCGTTACTCACGGTTTTAGCGGCCATTTGTTCAGCAAGTGCAGTTCCAAGGCCGATACCTGCAGTAATACAACCAGTACAAGTAAAGATAGAGACTGCCATAATAGCGGGGATGATAGTTTTCACGATTGTTCCTTAACGAACCTTTTGGTTTTACAAGGGGTAGAGAGTAACTTTTTAAATCAAGGAGTACCTAGAAAAACAGCATCGGTCAAAGGTTGTACCGCAGGCCAGTGGAGTTCTAGCAGGAGGGTCCAGGGATTTTATTCGAACGGTAATTTTATCACGGAATATTTGAAGTGGCGCACATTTTTATTAAGTAGAAAGCTGATTAGGGCCAATTGCCTTAAAAATGTTCAATTAGAGAAAGTTTGGTGAGGTTTGGCCTTGGCTTTGGATGAAAGTTAGCTCTTAGGTTAATGGTTAATATTTTAAGAGGCCATAATCAAGACTTTGCGCCATCTTGGAAAATAATCGCATGCCTCAAGTCCTAAGCATATAAATCTTGGTAAAAAACATCGACTATAACGACCGAATATACCCTTAAACTTAAGTTTAAGCATAAAATTAAGTCAAGCCCTACTTCGACCTAACTTAATAATTTGTTTTAATGAATTAAAACGTACACGCCTGCAAAAGTTAGAAGGCCAAAAACTATCACTGTCACGAAACGGAAAGACAAGATAGCTGACTTTACCGCCACCTCTCCATATTTTTTGTATAGAAAATGGCGCTGCCAAGTCTGCCCGCCAAAGGTTAGACAAAACAACACAATATAAACAAGCGGGGTTAAAAATGGTTGCGTATGCAAACTGATCCACACCATCAAAGGTGTTACTGAAAACATAATAAACATGAATAAAAATTCAAGCACAATCGCAAAAGGAGCCGCTTTAATTGCGTTAACCATGTTGGCATAAATTCCAAGTTTTGCGGGATCTTCTTTGTTGCGTTTAGTATCAGCGTAAAGGAACAAGCCTTTGCTTGTAGAAAATAAACAGCCATAAGTGCCAGGCAAACATTCTCTAAAGATCCCAGAAAGAGTTGGCGTATCAATTACGCGCAATTGATTTTGGTCACGGACTAATAAGGTTGCTACCTTTAAAGGCGCGTTGTAGCTAATTACTACCACTGGTTTACCAATGACGCAACCACGAGATGGTAGATAAAAAGTTTGACTTTTTATGTCGGTTCTATAAGTAAATGGGATTTTTAAGCAGTGTCTTTGGTACTTATATTTATCATTGGCGGGATGTCTAGTTGAAGCCTTGAGCCCATAACGCGCGTCAAGTTCTTCTTGTTCTAAGGCTGTTAAACTACTATATGGTTTAACCTGTTCCGCACACGCAAAGTGTCGTTCAAATGATAAACGATACACAAAAGTATCACTAGGTAATGAAGCTGCCGCAAGTATGGCTTCTTGTGGTAAAGGAATTCTATCAGGATTATCGATAATTCTTTGTGAAGCCGGAGTAGGTTCTTTTTCCAAGGTTTCAACGGTAATTGTTTCTTCATTCATATCTTTAACCTTATATATTTCTAATGGCCTAGTTTTGTTTTATTAGGCTTGTTTTTTTGGTTTTATTTTATTTATTGAGTTTTTGGGGCTTCATTTAGACCAAACTTTGTTTTTTTTATTAGCCTTTAGGAGTACTTGCTAAGCCATCTGCAAGCAAATTAGAACAAGCAATTTACCAAAAGAAAGCAAATTACTAGAAGACAACAAGAAGGCAAACTACTACAAAGTTTTTTAGCATGACTACCTAATTTTCTTAAGCCAAGCTACTACAAGTTTCCTTAAGCGTAACTACCTATTTTTACTTTTCCTCTAGTAAAAATTTTAGCTAGTTGTAGTACTCATTTCAATTTTTACTGCTTTCTTGAGGTGTAAATATTCTCCGAGGTCTCAACTTGTAAGAGTTTCAACGGTTTGAAACGCGTTTTTAAGCCGAACTACAAAGTTTGCAGTAAATTATTGGATCAATTCCTTCTCGTAAATTGTGCCCAAAATAAATTCAAAAAAAATGGACTAAACGATTAGTCCATTTTTTAGAAATTGATTGATTAGTTAATGACTAGCACAAAACTGCATCAGTCATGGTAAAACCTTCCAAAGAACCAGCTTTAACCTGAATGCATATAAAGGTCATGGCTTCATCTTTAGATGCAGAGAACTGTCTCTTTGCTTCTGGAGCGATACGGAGCCAATCACCTGCCTTAAGTTCAACAGTTGCCCCATCAATAACAACCTGGCCTTTACCTGACATAATGCCATAGATTTCTTCGTTTTGCTTATGAGCATGCACAAAAGGAACACCTGCCCCTGCTGGTAAAGTATTGATACTAACTTCAGCGCCTGTAAGACCAAGCTTGTCATGAAGTTCATGGCGTTCTGAACCAGTTACGTTAATTTTGCTGTAATTACTCATAGTAACCTCTTTTTACTTTTATCTAAGCTAAAGTCTTAGCTTAAGAATTTACCCCTATTCTCTTACCTAGCTTCATATAATCCGTAGTAGTTTTTAGTTTAGGATTCTAATGGTTCCTAAGAGCTTAGGATTACTATTAGCTAAGTTTGAGGATCTTCCTATAGCTTTAAAAAACATGGCAAAAACTCATGATTTAACCATGTTGTAACATTGTTTGTTACAACATGATTTTATTCTAGAACTGTTTTGTTGTAATTGCAATAGTTACAACAAAAAATTAATTTTTTGAACTGCTGATCCTGGTTTATCTGTTTTGGGATTTTGGTTTTGGGTTTTCTTGTTTTTATATTTATGATTGTTTTATCGCAACTCTTCCCACAAATTCTGGTCATGATTTGAGCGTAGGTATTAGATATTAGGAGTCAGGCTCTTGTTAAGCTAAACTGCGGTTATGACTGAAATTTTAAAGGCAAAAGATTTGAAGCTAAGCTTAGTTAAAGCCAAACTTAGTTAAAACCAAGCTTAGTTAAGGCATTGGTGAACTACTCACCACCTAAAGAGGAAGGAGTCTTCTTGGAGATTTTAGATAAAAAGGAAGGTAAAAATCTCACTTACAAAGAGGTGTAATTAAGCTTAGTTGGAGTTACTTTTAGCGAGATTAATTGTCTGAGCTTTATTTACGAGTTCAGCTAAGGTTGTTGCTTTCATCTCGTTAATTAAAGCCAGTTTAATACTGTCTAGTTTGGGGTCTAACACCTCATGAATGCAAGAACCTACCGGACACAAAGGCTCTGGATGTTCATGAAAATTAAACAACGCCCCATCGGCATCGTCTTCTTCAACGGCTTGATAAATATCGTAAAGTGTAATTAAAGTGGCATCACGTGTTAAAACCGCTCCACCGGTGCCCCGTGAGACTTTAATTAGATTAGCTTCTTTTAGCTTCCCTAAAAGTCTTCTAATAACCACTGGGTTAGTACAAACACTACTTGCTAAAAATTCACTTGTAATTTTATATTGCCCTTTAAAATATTCCATGGCGGTAAGCATATGAACGGCAATGGTAAAACGACTAGAAATTCTCATACAGACAGCAAAAACCTATGTATATCAAGGGGCAAAAAATAAACCCGCCTTTTGGCTTTAGTTTTAGCATAAGCGATTTTAGTTTAACTTGATGTAACGTTAAACTAAGGTTATAGCTTAAACTTAGTTTTATTCCAAAACAACGCCTAGTGGTAAAACCCAAATTAAGGAAACCACGTTTACTAAAATAATTATAGCGTAACTCGCACGATGGCCCAAATTTTCTGTATGCACCAGCTCACTTAAGCTTATTGATAACATCTACTACAGAGGCAAGTATGCTGCAAGAAAAGTATACAACCTGCGCCACCGTCAGTATGAGGTGTTAGATTCAATATTAACCACCTCAAGATTCGCTAAGCCAAAAAAATGTTGCAACTTGCTTGGCACTAACCAGCACTTGCCGTTTTCGACTTTGAAGATAACAGGTGCTTTTTCATTTCTGCGGAAAGAAAAATGCACCTGGCGTTTGTACCGAGTGCATTTTCTTACTTTCCAAATAAATCGCTGTGCGTCCCTGTTCGGGATAATGTCAAGACGAGCAAATCATTCTCAATCCGATAGACCAATAGCCAATCCGGCTGAATGTGGCACTCACGATGCCCGATCCAGTTTCCAGTTAAAGCGTGGTCTTTATTCTTTTCTGGAAGCTGTTCGCTACTTGCCAGTTTGCGAATGATGTCGTCCAAAAGGCCAATATCAAGATGACGTTTCATCGCCAGCTTGTAGTCCTTCTTAAATTGATTTGTCCAAACAATGTCTAAATGTTTACTCATTCTTTCAACGCGCTCAATGCTTCCTCTACATCTGAGTAGCGTCTTACAGACGGATCACGGGCAATGCGTTCTGCTTCCAGCATTGCTGCCATCGTTTCCTTGTTCGGCTGCTCCAAGCGAACATCAAAAGGAAAACCGCCGACACGGAGCGACTGGCGAAGAAACACATTGATAGCGGTAGTAAGGTTGATACCTAATTCACCATACATTGCTTCGCACTGTTTCTTAATGTTGTTGTCCATACGGACACTAAAATTAGTTGTGGTAGCCATGAATGTCAACTCCTTTTCTTGCTATTGCACTTATATTATATATGATTTGCATTGCACAGTCGATCTATTAGATCGTAAAATTCACTAAAAAGTCATCAATTATTTTTTGGAGGAACAGCCTATTGAATGTATTTGAAGCGGTCAAACAGAACCTGACCACCCAACAGGCGGCAGAGATGTACGGCATTCAGGTCAGCCGTCATGGCATGGCAGTCTGCCCGTTTCACAATGACAAGAATCCGAGCATAATGGTGGACAAGCGTTTCCATTGTTTCTCTTGCCAAGCGGACGGAGATGCCGTTGATTTTGTTTCCCATCTGTTCGAACTACCCTGCGAAGCCACCACTATGAAGCTAGCTGACAATTTCGGTATCAGCTACGACAACAGGCAGAAGCACAGAATCAAGTCCCATATCCGAGAGCCTACCTCGGAACAAAGATTCCTGTAAAGTTTTTGGGATCGAGGATCTGATCTATTGATTATCTAATTTAGATAAAAATCTTACTTTGAGCCATTATTGTTTCTTTGTTTCTTTGTGTCATTATTCTTATTTGGACTTATTTTTCCGAGCATTTTTTATCTTGCTCGGAAAGCTTATTCGTAAAAATTTAAGGCTAGGTTTAGGAAATTTTGGGGCCAGGCTTAGTCTCTAAGCTCCCCTACATCTTGCACCCAAGCCCCGTCATTTAAGGAAGCTTTTCCCACCCGTATAAGGCGAGCCATAAGTTCACTTTTACTAATAAGCCCTGAAGCGAGCACTAAAGGGCGCTCTTTACTTAAAGGATCAAGATAAACAAGAGCTGGAACTTTCGTGATCCCAAGTTCTGGCGGCGGATTTACCGCAGTTTCACTTCTAAAGGCTTTAAGGCCAGGAAGTGGCATCCCATCAAGGCTCACGGCGATGATTTTAAAACCTAAATCATGTAAGGCATTGATATTAGGTACCGCAAGCTTACAGTACCGACAAGCCCCTTTATAGTAAAAAATAAGTCCTACTCGCTTCGTTAAAGCTTGTAACACGATGTTTTCTTGCGCTAAAACTTCTTCGTTTAAAACGATGCGCGCTTCTGTTGATACTTGGAGATTGGACATTTCATCAAGCCAAGGAGAGCGTAGCATCGTTAGCTGTGCTTCATTGGCAAAGCGTTGACTTTTATCTAAAGCAAGCTTTTGTAAAAAGAAGTAGTTATAAACTGAATTAGGAGTAGGTTTATCAAGAGCAGTTTCTAATGATTTGGCTACGAGGATCTTTAGTTCCCGCGCGCGCACCTGGTCGATATCAACTAATTCATAACGGCCTTCATTAAGTTTTAACCCAGAATGCGTAAGTTCCTCACGCCAGGACTCTTCTTGAGCTTTCGTAATTTTAGGATCTACGGAAATTTCTAGCTTTGGCTCCTCATGGTTTGGGGCCTCTAATTTTGGGAAAACTTCTTCATTTACTTCGTTTTTTAGCGTTTCATGGGCTTCGCTTGGGGCTATAATTCTTTCAGCTTCACTACCTTCCTCGTTTGGTTCATACCAAAACCAGCCTCGAGCGTGATCAAGGTAAAAGCCATTATGGTTCCGGTTTGAGTTACGGTTTGGGTTATGGGCTTGTAAAGATAGGCCCTTCTTTTGCTCATGCGTTTCGTTCATGGCGTTTAGTTCGCGCTTACGAATAAAAAGCTCGGTCGCTTCATTTGGACCTACTTTCGAGCCTACTTTAGATCCTTCCTCCAAATCATCCCTTGTGGTTGCATAAAGTTCCTCAAAGCGGTACATGCTTCTAGGAGTAGCATCTTTTTCTCTATTTTGCACGCGTGAAGTTTGTGGGGACGCGGACTTAATTCTTAGTTTTTGGATCTGCACTTCTTTAGGCATATATGCCCACGCGCTCTTTAAGGTAAGACCGGACCCAAGAAGCAAGCTTCCCACTAAAAGCACAGTTAGAGGCATAAGTTTGTTGCCCGCGTTTTTATTTAAATTCATATGCTTAAAAACCTTTTACCTTGATAGCGCTAAAGCTTTAACCTTAAGCCCGGTGAAACCACACCGTTTGGTCGCTAAAGTTTTGAGGAACAAAATTTTATGTTCCGAAGTTTTTACCAATTAACTTTTATAGAAATCCACTTTGGGCAAACATTGCTTTGCAAACGTTGCTCGATAGACATTGCTTAGCAAGATGGATATACCTCCATTTTGATACCAACTTCTTACTCAAAGGTTTGATACCGATGATGAGTTGGGTGCAATAAACCAGGAGCTCCGGCGCCTTGCGTTAAAATAAGATCTACTCTTCTTGAAGCGTCAATTTCTAAAACCGGAAACATGTTGTCCGCTAAGCGCATATAAAAATCTGCAATGCGTTCTAAGGCTTTACTAGTGCCTTTAATACTAGCCCCGGTCAAAGCGCGACTACTATAGACGCTATCGTATTCCACGCGCCCTGTTCCGGTGGTGTTTATAGTCGGCACCGGATTAACATCAAAAGCTCCGGCGAGCCCCTCTAAAAACCCTGCCGTCAAAGAACGAGCAATCAACCGTCCTTGCCGCGAAACTAACCGCCCTCTTAATCCGGCTTTGCCATCGCTTCCGGCGGCATAACCGCTTAGTTCAAGCTCAAAGCTACGTCCTGAATCCATAATGCAATTTAAAGACTCGGCGCGCATATAAACGCGCTCAGAACTCATATCACCGTAAGCTGCTGCTAGCACCATACATTCTTTTAAATCCGCCCGAAAATTGTTGGGTAATAAAGTACTCTTATCAATGGCAATCAATACGGGAAAAGGTTCGGTTTTAGCTTTTTCGGAGGTTGGAGCATCAAGACCGGTCACTAGATACCCAGAAATTATGCTCCCAGCCGGAATATATAGCCCTAAAGCATCCGGAGCCATACGTTCTTCTTTTATCCGTGTTTGGTCTTTTATAGAACCATGAGCTTCCTGTTCTAATTGCGCTTTGGACTGCTCCTTGTAGCTTGTGGCGTTAGGCGCGGCCTGATCTTGACCTATAGCTTTAGCTTTACCTTCACCTCTACCTTTGTCGTTTTCTAAACTATTAACGTTTGGCGCTCTAATGCTAATAATATGAGCTTGATTAGCCTCAAGATCTGCTTCAAGCAAATTTAGTCTCGTCGCTCCTTCATCGGACCATAAACTTTTTTCTGGCCCGCCGTTAGTAGCAAGTGTCGCTTGAGCGTGAGCCTTATGGTTTATGTTGGCATTTGACGTGTTTTTTGGGGTGTTGTTTGTTTCCACTTGGCTCTTAATAGAACGCTCTTCCCCTGAAAAGCCTTTAACCGTAAAGCCTTCCTTATTTATATTAGCATCCTTAGCCTCTAACCTATTAACGCGTAGATTTTTAGGGAGCAAGCTTCTAATTAACTTAAGCTCGCTAATTAACTCATCCGCCGTTTTTAATCTACTTTCAAGGCCCGGATCACGCCCTTGGGCTATTAACCCCGCACTCTTTTTTAAAAGCTCCATTTCTTTATGTATGCTTGCAATTTCGCGACGAAGCGCATCTTCCCGCGCATGCAAAAGTTTAATCCCTGAGGCTAAGCTATCAACCCCAAGTTCTCGAGTATTAAAGTCCGTTAAAACATGTTTCACCGTTTTATCTTTATCGCGGTCATTAGTACTGTTATTTGGCCCCGCCATTAAAGCTAAACCCGAAACAGCGGCTCCTGCTCCTAGCCATACTAAGAGGCGTTTCATCTTTGGGGGTAATTTAATCTTCGTTGGCATAAAAAATTGTTCCTTAAATGGAAGACATGCTAATTAAGTCTTAACTTATAAAGTGCACTTTGCTTTTAAAGTGCGACTTTGTTTTTTAATTAGAGTAAGTCTAGATCCAACCATCACGCCGTGGTTCTAAACCCCACTAAAGCCTAAAAGTTTAACTTTTAAAGGGGCTTTAGTTTTGGTTCTAGCTTTACTTTTAGCTTTACTTCTGGTTCTTGCGTAAGTTCCGGTTTTGGCTATGGTGGTAGGTTTTAAGTTGTAAGTTACTACTCCTGATTTGAGGTCTGAAGTGACACCATAAAAAAGAACTTGCTCGTTTTTGGTGGTAAGCTTCTTGAGTTAAGTAAGCTTAAAGCCATTAAATTTTCATGGTAGCAACGCGGAATCATGGTTTTTGGATATGGGTTTATGGCATAAACCAAGGTAAAAACTAAACCATGACGAGAAAGGCTCCCTAATACTTTAAATAGCTCAGAGGTTTTAAAATCGCCCTTTGGGCCGTAACTAAAGGCGCTGTTGTAACTTAGGTCACTCGCATCAAGTCCTCTCTTATGTAGGTAATTTGAATCCAAGCCATTAGAACCTAAATCATTAGAACGACTATCCCTGTAATCTAAGCTTACTCGGGTTTCTTCAACTAAGGCCTCACGCTCAGATGAACGCGCGGACATAACTTGTAGCCCGCTCTCCATATAAGGCTCCATCACACACAACCTGCCTTGAGCTTGGCGGGTTTCTAAGTTTTTATTAGCCTCAACGTCCTGAAAAAACCGAGCTTTAGGGTCGACATCTTGATCTATAGCTTCACTCTCAAAATCTGCGCCTAAACTTAAAAACTCCTTTTTAACTTGTTCTTGAGCTTTACTCTCGTTAAGTTCCTTAAATACGGCCTTTATGAAACTTAAGTCTTCATTTAAAACGCGGGCCGTTAGGTTTTCGGTCTTTATAGGCGCAGTCTTTAAATTATGATTAAGCCCTGGCGTTTGGTCTAAAGCTAAAGGCGAGTCTTTATTTATGTTTGGCGTGTTGTTTATATTTGAGGCTTGAATTGGTGCCTTAGACCAAGATGGCGCGGCCCTCCATTTATAGGCGTAGATGTTTTCTTGTAGTAAAGGCGCGACTCGACTTAAAGTTAAAATTTCCCATAAGTCCATAAGCTCGTTTTTTAAAATTTGTGGGCGTGTTGGAACGCTCGCCGCATGCGTAGTGCCATCACTATAAATCCCATAATTAAAGCTCCATGGCTCTATCTCTTTTCCCTTTACTATAGTTTTAGTTTTTGGAGCTTCTAGATTACGTGTTTTGGGGAGGCGCGTTTGATCCGTAGTAGCGTTCGCTGCTTCATGGTTTACGCTTCCCTTTACATAGTCAGCGTTTGCCTTTTCATAACCAGGGTTTTCCGAAGCTAAGGCTTTAACATAAGGTAAAGTAATGGCTTGCGCGTCGATTTTTTGGGGAAGTAACGTCAGTTTTAATGCGACTAAAGGGTTATTAGCCGGTCCCACAAATAACGTAATGGGCTTAGTATTATGTGGCAGGACGTAAATAACCTCCCCTTCGTTTTTTATTTCCGCCGTACTAATCGTGCTAATATCGGCATCTTTAAACGGAAGGACTAAGCGATTTAGTTCGTTTAGAGCAACTTCATACGTAAAGGCGGGGATTTTAGGGCCTTGAGCACTGACTTGAGGTTTGGAGGGTTTAACTTCCCTTTCTTTATGGCTTAAAACCTCAGGCTTAGCTAAAACTTCAGGCTTAACTAAAACTTGAGTTTCGGCTTCCCCTCTAACGAGTTTAGGTCCCAAAGAACCCGACTCCTCTTTATTTTTCATTAACTCGGGTCCTTGGGTTTTCGGTAAAGGCCGAGCGACTTGAGAAGCTTGAGCTTCCTCGGTAGTATTAGGGACTTGTTCTATGTATTGCGTCTGTTCTTTGTTGCGGGGGGCTAGAGTGTTTTTAGCTTGTTCTTCGGCGTGAGGCGCAAGAACATTTTGGGCTTGCTCCGTGGGATGCGCTTTATTAGACGCATCTTTTATTAAAGTTTCAGCTTGAGGAAGGGATTTTTCTAATGAAGCCTGAGATGATTTTATTGCTAGAGCCTGCGCTTTAGGATTAGTAGTCAAGGCCTTTACACTTGGAGCTTTACCTAATGCATGGTTATCTTGCGCAGAATTTTCAACTTCTAGATTTACCTTAACGCCTTGCGCATTAGCTTGCGCATTGCCTTGCGCAAACGACACCTGAGGAGCTAAGCCTAACACCGCTATAGCTAAAGCGACACTAATCGCAAGACTTAGTTTACGAACCGATAAAACCTTAGTTTGTTCATTATTTTTGGGGCGTAAAACAAATGGAGCTTTGCGTTTAAAGTTTAAGGTTTCAGGGGACGCCAGAACCCGAGAAACACAGATACCAGAGGCATATGCCCAAGGTTTTGAGGCTCTACAAGTTAATCTTGAGTTTTTCCGGGCCTTACGTGGTGCCCCCAAAATGGGGAAAAGCCCTAAACGCAAGGACTTAGGGGTTGATGCTTTATCTTGACCTAAAATTTGTTGCTCTAACATAAAATATTCCTGCCGAAACGTTAATTACTTAAAAAGCTCAATGACGCTTTATTTTTTTTAAGGGCTATAAACTTTTGTTTTTATTGTTTTTGCTTTTGGTTTGACCCATGTTTGGATTCGCACTTCTTGGGTATGACCTTTGTGGGGCCACTATTTAGCTTCCTCTTTGGCCATTTCGCGTCTATTTTGCGTGGCAAGACGGGCTTTAACCTTTTGCGTACGCGCTCCGCCTTCATACATATCAATCCAAGTTAAATACGGCTGAAAATCTCCCATCCTAAAGCGAAATTCATAAGTTCTTTGAATACGCTTTTCACTTCCAGATGGGCCTTTAATAATGCTTAAGCCCGAAACAAAGATATTGCCACTTTCTTCTTCATAGATGACGTTTTTTGGCTCAAAATAAATACTGATGTGGTCAAGGCGTATTTCTTCCGCCTGCACCTCCACAACATTGACAAACTGCTGCCAAACTTCAGCTGAAAGTAACGGTTCAACGGCTGTACGTACAAATTTGACACTTCCTGGAGTAACGTTACCAACTAATTGCGCCAAAAATAAACCCCAAGCCTTTTCATAGCCGGCATTAGTTCTATCCGCCACCAGCCTTGTCTCTTCTGTTAACCGTGGAGGCACGAGAACTACCGCATCCTTTTTAAAAGCTAAAGCACACGCTAAAATCACGTTTGCGATTAACATGATTAAAGCAAGAAGACATAAACCTAATACGGTTAAGCGCATACCGCGATATGACGCGAGATAATTTTCAAAAAGCATAAATAATTTTTTCTCAAAACTGATTTGGAAAGGTTAAAACTTAGTCCCACTATCCCTAAGTCCTATTAACAAAATTTTCCTCGCTCAAAGCCTAAAAGGCTTAAACTTAACCTCGTGTTCTTAAAGCCAAGGTTCAAGCATGTATTTTGTAAATTGAGCAGTGTTTTCTTTAAACTAAACAGTTTTTTTAAAGATGCAGATTTTGGTCTTTAAAGGCAGCTGATTTAGTCTTTAAAAGAAGTATGGTTTAGTAAAAATACTTCACGTAGGGATTAGGCAAGGTGTGACATTTGGTTGGCCCTAAGCCATACCAGTACAAAAGATGCACCAATAGCCCTTCTTGGCTTGAACTTAAAAGTCGGCGATACCAATGTGAAATAAAAAAACCGATTAGGACGCAGATAAAAGCTTGCCCAATCAACATTCCTAACACGATGGCTAAGACTAAAGGCGCCATTTCATCAGCAGACCAAAGTAAGATAGTTGGCGGTTCATCAATGGCGCGCGGTAATTCAATGCTTTCCATAAAAAATTCCTTACAATAGAGGGGTTAAGGTTTAGGTAGTTTTTGGGGTTGTGCCTCAAAAACGCTTTAGTTTAAAGGCCAAGTAGATTTTCAAATAAAACAAAGGCTTTTAAGCGTCTAAGTGTTTATAAGCCTCTAGCATCTTTTAAACGTCCTACAGTTTTTAGCGTCTTACAGCTTCTAAGCGCCCTAGAGATTTGGTTTAAACATCGGTAAAGACCGTACTAATAAATGCCACGCCAAAGCCATTAAACCTAGACTTCCTGAAGCCCAACTCAAAAAATACGGGGCTTGGACGCTAAGGCTTAAAAAGATCCATAAAAATACAATTGGAGTTGCCAGTACGGCCATAAGGCCTAATTTAAACTTTAGGGCGTTAGGTGTTTTTATTTTGCGTCGTTTTAACAGCACACTTAACCATGCGTCACCAGTTATCAACCCGAAAAATATAATTAGCGGGGTCTTTAGTTTTTTAAGCTCCTCCACCCGGTTTTTTAAGACCGCTTCCCATAAACTAAGGCGCGCCTTAAGGCTTAACTTCTCAGTAGGCGTTACGACATAAAGATTGCAGCCATTTAAAGCTTTAAAACTTAGAACACTTGTAGGCTCCGCAATATAGTCAGTGCTACTAGCATTAAGATGTTCATTGAGCTTATGATTAAAACCTTCAGTGAGACTATTAACGGGACTTTTAGTGAGATTATGATTGGAACTATGGTTGGAACTATCCTTGGACTCTACATTTATATTGGCTTTGGTTTTGTTAACGGCTATGCTCTCAAAATTTAGGCTTAAGGTTTTTGGGGCCGAGTCTTTAGATAAACACGCCACATAAGTGCGAGCGTTTGGGGTGATTTCTTGTACAAAGCTATACAAATCTTGCGAAATTAAAAGATTTGAGTTCTTAATTAATGAACTAAGAAGTTCTTGGTCAAAGTTGAGCACGTTTAGGTCAGCGCTCGCAACATGCGGCGCGTTTAACGCAAAGCCTTCGGTTAAATCTTCTGCTATGAGGTTGGAATCATTAGCGGTTACGTCATTTAGGTTTGTTTTTGTACTTACGTTTTGGGAGTCTATTTTTGCGCTTAAGTTAATGGGGTTTGATTTTGGGGAAGTTAAGCTTTTTAAGTTGTCGCTTTTAGGGCGATTTCCCTCTTTTGTTTGAACAGCGGAACTTAAGTCTGCGGTTAAAACTTGAAATTCCTTATCCTTAAGCCACAAGTTTTTGGGAACTAGAGGCACCGCATAAATTAAAGCTCTTGGTTTACTATAACAAAAGCTTGCTTTAACCTCACAATCAGATGAAGTGTTTTTAGTTAGGCTTAGCTCATCTTCATTAGTGGAGCTTACGTTTAAGGAATTTAGTGTTGTCAGTAAAGCACCATCCACCATTTTAATTTGTGCTTCATTTAGAGAGTATGTTTGCGGTAAAGCCGCCAAAAAATCTTGCGGCTTGGCGTTTACAAGGTGAACCGCTAAAACAATAGCGCCACTAAGCACTAATAAGAAAGCACTCGTATATGATGAATCTAAATTATCCTGAGCCACAATCTCACTCCCATCAAAACAGTAAAATTATGGGTAGCAATTTTTTAAAGCCCCTAGAGGTAGGCTTTATAAAGTGACAGTAAAAAGTTTTTTAAAATTACTCGACTCATTTTTTTACACTTTTAAACCAAAAACGTAACTTAGCTTTCGAGCCTACTTACGGCAAATTACGAAAAACCAACTTACCTCATACCTAAAGAAATTAGCGCGCAGTATAATTTAAGCGATATGCAAACTCATAAATCTAACGGTTTTTAAGCTTTGATAAAAAGCATAACTCTCAGCTTTAAACTCTCGGTCTTAAGCTCTTAGGTTTTAGCTCTTGGTTTTAAGCTCTTGGTTTTAAGCTCTTGGTTTTAAGCTCTTGGTTTT
>ERZ1026876.701-NODE-701-length-19205-cov-33.087311_pt1 | contig 19205 bp, 18 predicted proteins | sample MGYA00380168_ERZ1026876 | MGnify/ENA primary metagenome ERZ1026876 (study PRJEB33269, sample SAMEA4719804) | human gut metagenome | biome: human-associated habitat; feature: organic feature; material: feces | place: Cameroon | collected 2013-10 ... | reverse complement strand
TGTCTCTCGTCAACTGCATGAACCGGGAAAAGATGTTGAAACAGGTGCTGGACAGCGCCAAACGGGAGTACGATTTTATTCTGCTGGACTGCACTCCTTCCCTTGGGATGCTGACCGTCAATGCCCTGGCAGCGGCAGACACCACCCTGATTCCCGTGCAGGCGCAGTACCTGTCTGCGAAAGGTCTGGAACAGCTTTTGCAGACGGTGCAGAAGGTCCGGCGGCAGATCAACCCGAAATTGAAAATCGAGGGCATCCTGCTGACTATGACCGACAGCCGCACCAACTACGGACAGCAGATCGACAATTTGATTCGGGGTGCCTACGGCAGCAAGATCAAGGTGTTCGACCAGACCATTCCCCGGTCTGTCCGTGCTGCGGAGATCAGTGCCGTGGGTAAGAGCATTTTCCAGCACGATCCCAAAGGCAAGGTGGCCGAAGCCTACCGCTCTCTGACGAAGGAGGTGATGGCGAATGCCGAAAAACAGCTTAAACGTGTCGCTGAAAGGGGCAGATGACATTTTCTCCACGGAAGAATCCCGACAGGAGCAGCAACGGGAGCAGGTGCAACAGATCCCCATTGGAGAGCTGTTCCCTTTCAAGAACCACCCCTTTAAGGTCTTGGATGATGAGTCCATGCAGCGCACGGTGGAAAGCGTAGAACAGTACGGCGTGCTTTCTCCGCTGATTGCACGCCCACGCCCGGAAGGTGGCTACGAGATCATCTCCGGGCATCGCCGTCAGCACGCTGCACAGCTTGCCGGACTGGACACCCTGCCGGTCATTGTCCGCAATATGGATGATGATGCCGCTGTTTTGCTCATGGTAGACAGCAATCTTCAACGCGAAACCATCTTGCCAAGCGAGAGGGCTTTCGCTTACAAGATGAAGCTGGAAGCCATGAAGCATCAGGCAGGACGTCCTACGCAAGATAATTATTCCCAAGTTGGGAATAATTTCGGTACACTATCTAGTAAGGAGATGGCTGAAGAACTCGGAACTAGTAAGAATCAAATTTTCCGCTATATCCGCCTGACCAACCTTGTCCCCGAACTTCTGGACATGGTGGACGAAAAGAAAATCGCCTTCAATCCCGCTGTGGAATTGTCCTATCTGGACGAAAGCCAACAGCGGGATTTTTTAGAAGCAATGAACGACACCCAGAATGCACCGTCCCTTTCCCAAGCGCAGCGGCTTAAAAAGCTGGCGCAGGAAGGGCACTTCTCGTATGACGTTGCCTTTGCGGTCATGGGAGAAGAGAAAAAGGACGAGCTGGACAAGGTGGTCATCAAAAACGACACCCTGCGGAAGTATTTCCCGCGCAGCTACACCCCGAAACAGATGGAAGACACTATCATCAAGCTGCTGGAACAGTGGCAACGTAAACAGCAGCGGCAGAACGAACGCTGACTTATACCGTAACGCAAGACCCGATGGGGTCTTTTTCTTTTGCAACTAAAAGGAGAAAAGCCTATGAAAAACAACGCTACCCGTACCATCCGCTCCGAGGAGGTCACCATTGACGTGCGCATCTGCGCTGCACTGGCGGCAAACCGGGGCGGCGAGGTCTACCTCGCAGCCATTGCCCCGGATATGGAGCTGACCGTCATCACGCTGGACGAGGCTCCCGACATCCTGCCCTGCTTTGAGGAGGACGATGCCTGCCTGAACCTTCCCAACACCTCGCTGCTGCTCTGCTACAACCCGGCGCAGGTGTTGAAGATGGGCGGCAAGCACTACCTGACCGGCCCGGTGATTCTTGTCCGCACCAACATGGACGGCGAGGTCATCTCGCTGACCATTGATGAGGTCTACCTGTTCCAGAAGTATCTGGCAAGCCACAGCATCACCCTGATGGCAGACGACCAGAAGTTGCCCTGCATCTGCATCGACTGAGGTGTGCTATGCTGAACTTTTTTATCGGATTCGCATTTTTTGAAGCAGGTGCCTTTTTCGGTTTCTTTGTGGCGGCTCTGATGCAGGCGGCACGGAGCGGTGAGATCGGACTGAACGGAAAGGAGGATTCGCATGGCTGAAAACACCTTGTCGGTGCTGAAAATTGCACCGGGACAGTATCCGCAGCAGGTCGAGATCGATAACGACCTGAAAGCCTTGCAGCAGGCGGTGGGCGGCTCCATCGGCGCAAGCTATCCTTTTGAAGATCCGGTTGCCATCGTCTACAACGATGACGGCAAGCTCATGGGTCTGCCGCTGAACCGTGCCCTGTGGGACGAGGACGGGCTGATGTACGATGTCATTGCCGGAACCTTTCTAGTGGTAGGTCTGGGCGAGGAAGATTTTGTATCGCTCTCTCCGGAGCTGGCGCAGAAGTATGAAGAAGAATTCCATCAACCCGAAGCCTTTCTCCCTCTGGGGCGTCGCCTGATGGTCATTCCGGTTCCGGATGAATCAGTTCAGAGTGATGCAGAAAAGGCTGTGAGTAAGCCCCCGGTGGAACATGACCGTTAAGGCGATTTTCTGCACAGGAGGTGGTAACGATGCAGGAAGAAATCGAGCATAAGACGGTCAACCTTGCCATCTCGACCACAAAGCTGTCTGCCCGGACCGTCCTGCGGGCGGTCAAGGCGGCGTTTCGGCTGTACCAGTCCAAAGCATCCCAAGGCAAGCAGAGTGTTCGCACCCTGTTGCGGCAAAACCGGGGCGTGTCCAGCGTGGAGATCAGCAAGACCGGTATCCGCGGCTTGGAACGCTATGCCAAAAAGTACGGCATCGACTATGCCATCCGCAAGGACACCTCCGAGGTGCCGCCCCGGTATCTGGTCTTTTTCAAAGCCCCGGACGCAGAAGCCTTCCATTCGGCTTTCAAGGAATATTCGGCATCCCTGCTGAACAAGGACAAACGCCCCTCGGTGCTGGCACGATTGCATGAACTGGTGCAGGCGGCGGCAGAACTCCCCGGCAAAGTCCGGCACAAGGAACAGGAGCGTGGACTGTGACCACGAAAAAACTGACAAAGCTGCTGGCGCTGTATCTGCCCTATATTTTGCTGGGACTGGCGGCAACCAACTTCGGTGAAGCATGGCGGCTTGCCGAGGGCAAGGAGCTGGGCGATAAGATCATGTCCATGATGGGCACTGTTCCGTTGGCATTTGCAAACCCTCTGCCCAGCCTGCACCCTCTGGATCTGCTGGTGGGCTTGTGCTGCGGCGCAGGGTTACGGCTGGCGGTCTATCTGCGTGGTAAAAATGCAAAAAAGTACCGCCACGGCATGGAGTATGGCTCTGCCCGGTGGGGCACCGCCAAGGATATTGAGCCGTTCATGGCTCCCAAGTTTGCCGACAACATCATCCTGACCAAAACGGAACGGTTAATGATGAGCAACCGCCCACCGGACCCCAAAAACGCCCGGAACAAAAATGTGCTGGTGGTGGGCGGCTCCGGCAGCGGCAAGACGAGATTTTGGCTTAAACCCAACCTTTTACAATGTCATAGTTCCTATGTGGTCACTGACCCGAAGGGTTATAATTATCGAGGATAAAGCAAAGATGCGTTTACAAAATTATAAAAGTATCGTATCTTTGTTACATATCGTGTCCCCACTAAAAATAAAAGAAGGTGAAACTATGGCAAAATCCAACCAAGGAAAAATCACGGCACTGTACGAAAGGCTTTCCAGAGATGATGAACTGCAAGGTGAATCCAACAGCATTCTGAATCAGAAAAAGTATCTGGAAGATTACGCTCGCAAAAACAGCTTTAACAACATCCAGCATTTTACGGACGATGGATACAGTGGAACGAATTTTAACCGTCCCGGCTTCCAGTCCATGATTACCGAAATCGAAGCCGGGCGCATTGCAACTGTCATTGTAAAGGACATGAGCCGTTTCGGACGCAATTATCTGGAAGTTGGATTTTACACAGAGATTCAGTTTCCTTCCAAGGGTGTTCGGTTCATCGCTATCAACAACAATGTTGACAGTGCCAATCCCACGGACAATGACTTTACTCCGTTCCTGAACATCATGAACGAGTGGTACGCCAAGGATACCAGCAATAAAATCCGTGCCGTTTTCAAATCGCGGATGCAGGATGGCAAACGGTGCAGTGGCAGTATTCCCTACGGTTATAAGCGGGTTCCCGGTGATAAGCAAACCCTTCACGTAGATGAGGAAGCAGCTTCCGTTGTCCGCAGGATCTTCGATATGGCAGCCAGCGGTGCCAGTCTTGCGCAAATCGGTCAGACGCTTTCGGACGAAAAAGTGCTGATTCCGTCTGCATACGAAGAACAGCATCATCCCGAAGCTGCCCGAAACCATTCGTACCACGACCCCTATCGGTGGAATACGACCACCTTGACCTATATTCTTGACCGGCAGGAATACCTCGGCCATACAGTGCTATGTAAAAGTATCCGTGAGAACTTCAAGTTGAAAAAGCGCCGTGCTGCAACCCCGGAAGAAAGGATCATATTCAAAAACACTCACGAGGCTATTATCGACCAAGAAACATGGGATAAAGCACAGAGGCTGCGCAAGAGGAATCCGAAAAAACTTCCGAACGGAACATACTCGCACCGGTTAGCCGGGATGGTATTCTGCGCTGACTGTGGCTCCCGAATGAGCTTTTCCAGCCCCGAATCCAAACACCGGGATTCTGATGTGGTGTATGATTCGGATTCTTCATGGCAGTGCAGCAAATACCGTAATATGTACGTTTCCTGCACATCCCATTTTATCAAGACCTCAACCATTGAAGCCGCTATTCTCAATGCAATCAAAGCGATGACAAAAGAAATTATTGAAAATGAGGATGAATTTGCCGAGCAGCTTCAAGCTGCATGGGAAAACCAAAACACACAGGTATCTTCCGAGAGTAAAAAAGAACTGCATTCAGTTCAAAAAAGAATGGACGAGTTGGACGCTTTGATTCGGAGCCTATATGAAAACAGCGTCTTAGGAAAAATCCCCGAACGACAGTATCAGCGTTTGATGGCGCAATATGATGATGAACAAACTGCCTGCGAAGCTCGCATTGCCGAGTTGAAGAAAGAACTGGACAACGCTGAAACAACGAAGGTTGATCTGAAACGCTTTATCAAACTGATTCGGAAATACAAGGACTGTGACACGCTGACAGATGAAATGCTGTACGAACTGGTAGAAAAAGTGGTGATTCATTCCGCATCCGGCGGACGGACGATCTACCGTCAGCAGCAAATCGACATCTACTTCAATTTTATCGGTGACACGTTCCCTAGTCAAATTGAGATTAGTCGCGGCGACAAGAAAAATCTTACAGAACAGCAACTTGCCAAGCGTAAGAAATATCAGAAAACTGCCGGGGAAAACCGCAAAAAGAAACGTGCTGCTCTGCGTGAAGCTGCTAAAACTGATCCACAGGCGGCAGCAGAGTATGAAGCCCTCTTGCAGAAAGGCCGTGAACGGTGCCGCAAGTATGCCCAAAATAAAAAGCCGGCTCAACAGGAGCCTGCTGATACAGTCCCCATTCAATTTGAACCGTCTTTTGAAACGCCTGAAGAAATGAAAGGAGAATCCGCATGAACGAACTAAAAAAATTCATCCATGACAACGCCAACGGTCTGGACTACACTCTTGTCAATGACCACTATCTGCCGAACCTGACCGCAGCAGCCACGGCAGAGCAGGACCCCACCGGGCGGTGGGGCCGCTTACATAAAATGTATCTGAAGGAGCAGCATCCCATCCGGTATAATCAACTGCTCCTGTCCGGTGAGTTGGGCGGCTATCTTGCCAAGCTGGACAAGCAAGCCGAGGAACAGCTTGCATTGACCGTCCAGCAGATGCAGGAAGCCGAGGGCGTGACCGAAGCCCTGAAAGCTGCCGATCAACTGGAATGGGTGCGCCGGATGAACAGCATCCGCAACCGTGCCGAAGAGATCATCAAGACTGAGCTGATTTTTGTCTAATACAATATCGCATCTCTGACCGCCCTGCACAACGCACGGCGGTCTTTTTTGTTACATCGGGTCTGCACAGGGCAGACCTTTTTTAATACGGAGGTACAAGCCTATGAAACTGACGTTTGATGAAAAGAAGCTGCTCTACACCTATGGCTGCGCCGATCTGGAGTTGACCCGCAAGCGGCTGTACGAGATCGCCGGGCTGACGGTTGACCCCGACCAGAACAAGCTGGTGCTTGACTTCTGCCGGAAGCTGGAGGACGAAACGCTGGCAGACTGGTACGACCAGATGTTCTACTTCGTCCGTGCCGAGATGGAGCATTATACCATGATGCAGAAAATGTCACGGGACATCGAAGAGGACGAGGACTGGGGTCCGACCATCTTTGACGAATCCGAGGAGGAAGAACTGATTGACGATGTTTAAGCTGGAGACCATGATCTACGCCAGTGAGGACGGAACGAACAGCGTGTTTACGCTGAATCCCGCCTTGCAGAAACAGCTTGCCGCTCTTGCCACACAGCACCCGGAGGTGTGCCAGCGGAAGGCAAGGGGGGGGAAGCTGGCGGGGTGACGTATCAGGTCAGGGGCGCTGCGCTGTCTATCCAGCCTGTGCGGGCATCCTGAAAGCGATAACCAATCTGCTATGGTAGAATAAAGAGCAACGGGCAAAGCGTCAGGAGGGATGCTTTGCCCGTTTTACATAGAACGATGAAATTCACTTTTAGCAGAAAGGGGCGATTTATTGGGAAATTTATATGGCTATATCCGGGTCAGCACCCGTGACCAGAACGAGGACCGACAGTTGATTGCACTGCGGGAACTGAAAATCCCGGAGAAAAATATTTTTATGGACAAGCAGTCCGGCAAGGACTTCAACCGCCCGCAGTACAAGCGGCTGGTGCGGAAATTGAAAAAAGACGACCTGCTCTACATCAAGAGCATTGACCGTCTTGGACGCAACTATGCGGAAATTTTAGAGCAGTGGCGGCTGCTCACTCAGACAAAGGGCGCAGACATCGTGGTGCTGGATATGCCGTTGCTGGATACCCGACGTGGCAAAGACCTGATGGGGACTTTTCTGAGCGACATCGTGCTGCAGGTACTTTCTTTTGTGGCGGAGAACGAGCGAACCAACATCCGGCAGCGGCAGGCAGAGGGCATTGCGGCAGCGAAAAGCAAGGGAGTCCGCTTTGGACGTCCGCCCAGCCCCCTACCGGAGAACTTCCACAGTGTCTACCAGAAGTGGTGCTCCGGCAAAATGACAGGTACAGATGCTGCGAAAGCGTGCGGAATGCCACTGTCCACCTTTCGGTACCGTGCCAAAATCTACGAAAAAGCCACTTTTTTGTAAACGCTTCTTTTTACAAGAAAGTGTACCTTCTTGCAAAATGCCCTCAGATTTGCTTTTGTATCAATTATAGCATATTTCCCGGTTAAATCCACAGATTTTTGGCTATTCGTTTCATCTCTTGAGCCGCTTGTCAAAAGGTACACTTTTTGGCAAGCCCTTCAAAGAGGTGGAACGAATGGCAGAAAAACAGGTCAAATCCCGGCAGCGGGTGGCAGATCACGGTGAGGTCTTTACCGCAGAACGAGAAGTGCGCGCGATGTGCGACCTTGTAAAGAGCGAGACGGAGCGCATCGAGAGCCGTTTTCTGGAACCCGCCTGCGGCAACGGTAACTTTCTGGCGGAAGTGCTGCGCCGCAAGCTGGCTGTGGTGAAAAGCCGCTACGGCAAAAACCCAAGCGATTACGAACGTTACTCTGTGCTGGCGGTGACCAGCATTTACGGCGTGGATATTCTGGCAGACAACGCACAGGAATGTCGGGAGCGGCTTTTTGCGCTTTGGGATGAGGAATATACCGCCGTTGTAAAATCCGCAGCCCACCCGCAGTGCCGGGAAGCGGTGCGGTATATCCTGCAAAAGAACATCCTGTGTGGCGATGCGCTGACCATGGAGCAGTCCGACGGCAGCCCCATCGTGTTTGCGGAGTGGAGTTTTCCCACTGGCAACTTTATCAAGCGGCGAGACTACCGGCTGGATGTCCTGCTGAAAGAAAACACTGACAACGATGCCTATTCCGACCAGCTTTCTCTGTTTGCCGATGAACCGGACGGCACGGAAAACTGGATGATAGACCCTGTTACCCACGAAACCATCCCTCGCCCTCTCCGTGAATACCAACCGGTGGATTACAGGAGGGTGCAGGAAAATGGCTGACGTTTATCAGAATCTTTACAACCCCGATGTGCTGTCCCGCCTTGCCAACCTGTCCAACGACGAGGTATTCACTCCGCCGGAGGTGGCAAATCGGATGCTGGACATGTTGCCGCAAGAGCTGTTCCGCAGCCCGGACACCACATTCCTTGACCCTGCCTGCAAATCTGGCGTTTTTCTGCGGGAAATTGCAAAGCGGCTGCTGGTGGAGCTTGAAGATGAGATCCCTGATTTGCAGCAGCGGGTGGACCACATCTTCCACAAGCAGCTCTATGGCATTGCCATCACGGAGCTGACCAGTCTGCTTTCTCGCCGCAGCGTCTATTGCTCGAAATATCCCAACAGCAAATATTCTGTTTCCTACTTTGAAAATCCAAGTGGTAATATCGCGTACAAACGCATACAGCACCGCTGGAAAGATGGAAAGTGCGCCTTTTGTGGCGCATCTAAAACAGAATATGAACGCGGAGAGGAATTGGAAACTCATGCCTATGAGTTTATCCACACCATCCGCCCTGAGGATATTTTTAAGATGAAATTTGATGTGATTATTGGAAACCCGCCCTATCAGCTAAGCGATGGCGGTGCACAGGCTAGTGCAACGCCAATTTATAATAGATTTGTAGAACAGGCAAAAAAATTGAATCCGAGATACTTAACAATGATTATTCCGGCACGCTGGTTTGGCGGCGGAAAAGGGCTAGATGAATTTCGGAAGGCTATGATAGAAGACAGAAGAATAAGAGTTCTTCATGATTTTTTGAATGCGTCAGACTGCTTCGGCACCGGTGTTGAAATTAAAGGCGGCGTTTGCTATTTCTTGTGGGATAGAGAGAATCTCGGAACCTGCAAAGTTGTCACTCACGATAAAGACAAATATGTAGAGCAGGATGAAAGATTCCTTAAAGAGGATGGAAGCGATGTTTTCATTCGTTATGCAGAAGGGGTATCTGTGTACCATAAGGTCAAAAGAATGCACGAAAAAACATTCGATAACTTTGTGAGTTCACAAAAACCTTTTGGAATGAGAACTTATGTCCATGGCGAAAGAAATAGCTTTCCCGGCGCAATCAAATTGTATGAAAAAGGCGGCATTGGATATATTTCATCCAACCAAATAGAACGAAACAAACAATGGGTGGACACTTATAAAGTTTATATTTCTGCCGCATACAATGCTGGTGACAATTATCCGCATCAAATCATTGGCAAGCCTATTAAAGGCGAAAAAAGCAGCTGCTGCACAGAAACTTATCTTTACATTGGCCCCTTTGTATCAAGTGAAGAAACAGACAATGTGATTTCCTATATTCAGACTAAATTCTTTAGATTTTTGGTAATGTTAAAAAAGTCCTCTCAACACGCAGCGGCATCTGTATATTCTTTTGTTCCTGTTCAGGATTTCTCCAAACCGTGGACGGATGCCGAACTGTACGCTAAATACAACCTGACCGAAGAAGAAATCGCCTTTATCGAATCCATGATAAAGCCTATGGAGAGTTGAATGAAGAACAGATATGATTATATTTGTGAGGAGGTACAACAAGCTAAAGATAGCCGTTGCTCTAATCCATCAGGTGAACTGCTGTTTTATTATCGGGGCCATTCCGATATTGACTGGGATTTAGTGCCAACAATTATTCGTTCAAGAAGAAAGGTGACAGAGTACTCTGAAATTTGTAGAGCAATGAACGATGGAAATTGGTCATTGGCCGATAGTGCATTTGTTAACATTGCCCGAATGCAGCATTATGGATATGCAACCAGATTTTTAGATTATACAACCAGTTTGGATGTTGCACTCTACTTTGCATGTAATGATTCAAACTATTATCATAGGGATGGATGCATTTCTATTTGCCCTTATACAAATGATCGTCACATTGAAACACCTGATACATTGGCTATCTCAGAACTGGCTCTTTTAACTTCTGACATTTCACTTATGGATTTTGCAAAATCGGTTATTGAAAAACATGAAAGAGCGATAAAAAAAGAGCACAAATTATATAAAACTCCTTCATTTCTTTTTGACGAGTCAACTGATATGGCGTGGGCTGCAACTGTGTGGCTCAATTCTGGCTTTATGATTACCCCGACAGAAGATGAATTGAATTATTTGGCGAAAAGCAACCCTAGAATTTTACGGCAAAAGGGAGCATTTTTCATTTTTGGTAATGAAACCACGCCTTCCAAAGTGCCAACTCGTTCATCTTTGCTCGATACCGTAATGATTCATCCCATAATAAAAGAAAAGTCAAATTTAATTCGTCCAGATATACTCGGAAACGGTGCGATAAATATAACTATTCGGAGTCGCTGGAAACCAGAAATCATGAAAATGCTAGAGAAAAAAGGAATCACACATGAATACCTTTTTCCCGACGAACAATGAGAGGGTGACGATTGATGCCTACAATGGACTTTTTCCCGCAGCGTCCACCGGTAAGCCCTAAAATTTATGCTTACGAGCTGATTGGGGTGGCGTCCCACAGGGGCTACATCAAGGTCGGCTACACCGAGCGGGATGTAGATACCCGCATCCGGGAGCAGACCCACACCGTGGCTGTGCCCTACCGGGTGCTGGAAACATGGCCTGCCATGCGTAGCGATGGCAGTTGCTTTACGGATAAAGACCTCCACGCTGTGCTGCGCCGCAAAGGGTTTCGGCAATTGAATGAGGGCGAGGACCGGAATGAATGGTTCCGCTGTACCGTCAACGATGTAAAAGCTGCCGTTTATGCGGTACGCAACCGCACCGAAAACGTGGAAAACCGCACCAACGATTTTTCCATGCGCCCGGAGCAGAAAGAGGCAGTGGATAAGACCGAAGCCTATTTCTGCTCGGCAGCCGCCGAGGGCTACCCGAAGTTTTTGTGGAACTGCAAAATGCGGTTCGGCAAGACCTTTGCCGCCTATCAACTGGCAAAGCGGATGGGCTTCAAGCGGGTGCTGGTGCTTACCTTCAAGCCCGCCGTGGTCAGTGCGTGGCAGGAGGACCTGAACACCCACAAGGATTTTGAGGGCTGGCAGTTTATCTCCCGCACTACGGAATTGACCTACGAGACCGCCGACCAGAGTCGCCCCATCGTCTGTTTTGGCTCGTTCCAAGACTATCTCGGCGTGGATAAGACCACCGGCACCATCAAGGGCCGCAATGAGTGGGTACATACCATCAACTGGGATCTGGTCATTTTCGATGAATACCACTTTGGTGCATGGAAAGAGAACGCCAAGAAGCTGTTTGAACAGGACGATGAGGACGACTACGACTCCGAGAATATGGAGCAGTATAGCCGTGCCGACGCCTACGATGAAACATGGCTGCCCATCACCACAGACCATTATCTGTATCTGTCCGGCACACCCTTCCGTGCCCTCAACTCCGGCGAGTTCATCGAGGAGCAGATCTACAACTGGACCTATTCCGATGAACAACGTGCCAAAGAAAACTGGCAGGGAGAGCACAACCCCTACGCTGCTCTGCCCCGGATGGTCATGATGACCTACAAGATTCCGGAAAGCATCCAGCAAATCGCCAAGCAAGGTGAATACGATGAATTTGACCTGAACGTGTTCTTTTCCGCCAAGGGCAAAGGCCGGGACTGCCGTTTTGTCTACGAGGATTATGTGCAGAAGTGGCTGGATCTGATTCGGGGTTCTTATCTGGAAACTACCGTGGACGAGCTAAAGCTAGGCGCAAAAAAGCCCGCCCTGCCCTTTGCGGATTCCCGTCTGCTGAATGTGCTTCAACATACCCTGTGGTTCTTGCCCAATGTGGCATCCTGCTACGCTATGGCAAACCTGCTGGCAGACAGGAAAAACACCTTTTATCACGACTACCGGATCAATGTCTGCGCCGGTACGGAGGCTGGCATTGGTGCTGCCGCATTGGAACCAGTACAGCGTTCTATGGGCGACCCGCTGGCAACCAAGACCATTACCCTTTCCTGCGGCAAGCTGACCACCGGCGTGACGGTGAAGCCGTGGACAGGCATCTTTATGCTGCGGAACCTCTCCAGCCCGGAGACCTATTTTCAGGCTGCATTCCGTGTGCAAAGCCCTTGGGAAGTGACCACGGACAAGGGGCAGAAGGAGATCATCAAGAAAGAGTGCTATGTGTTCGACTTTGCGCTCAACCGTGCTCTGCGGCAGATCTCCGATTATAGCTGCCGTCTGAACATCCACGAGGGCAACCCGGAAAAGAAGGTAGCGGAATTTATCAACTTCCTGCCGGTCATTGCCTATGATGGCAGCTCTATGCGGCAGATCAACGCCGGGGATATTCTCGACATTGCCATGGCTGGCACCTCTGCCACCCTGCTGGCAAAGCGCTGGGAAAGCGTACTTCTGGTGAACGTGGACAATGAGACCCTCTCCCGCCTCATTGCCAACAAGGATGCCATGGATGCTCTGATGAAGATCGAAGGCTTCCGCAGCCTGAACTCAGACATCGAAACCATCATCGCAAAGTCCGAAAAGGTGAAAAAGGCGAAGAAGGAAGGCACCAAAGACCTTACCCCGAAGCAGAAGAAGGAGCTTTCGGACGAGGAAAAAGAGTACAAGTCCAAGCGCAAGCAGATTCAGGAAAAACTCATCAAGTTCGCCACCCGCATTCCGGTGTTCATGTATCTGACGGACTACCGGGAGCGCTGCCTGAAGGATGTGATCACCCAGTTGGAGCCGGGCTTGTTCAAGAAGGTCACCGGTCTGTCGGTGAAGGACTTTGAGTTGCTGGTATCGCTGGGTGTATTCAACGATTCTCTGATGAACGATGCCGTGTACAAATTCAAGCGGTACGAAGATGCCAGCCTGAGCTATACCGGCATTGACCGTCATGAGGGCGAAGACCGCGGCGGCTGGGATACGGTGCTTTCGGATGCCGACTACAACAAGATGTTTACCTTGCAGCAGGCATCTATGGAAGCCCCTGCGCCCGCCCCGGACGATCTGCCCGCAAAGCCCTATTTCACCCCGGACGAGGACGAGCCGAAACCGGCTCCTGAAAAGAAGCCTGCACCGCAGCCCATGAAACCTATCATCAGCTATGGCGGTTTTACGCCCAAAAGCAACACAGCGCAAAGCACACAGGCCTTTGGCAGCAAAATCCACAAACCGAGCAACAGCTATACACCCCGCCCGGCTTCCAGTACCCCCGGCAACTTTACACCACGCCCGGTGGGTTCGAGTGTTGGCATTGGAGCTGCAAAGCCGAGCTTTGGTCTGAACAGCCAGCCTGCCGCTCAGCCAAAACCGCCTGTCAAGGTGGATGTTTCCAAAATCAAGGTTGGTGTCAAGGTCAAGCATAAGGCGTTTGGCGTTGGCACAGTAGCAGCCATCCAACCTGATATGGTCACGGTACGCTTTGGCAACGTGGAAAAGAAATTCCTGCTGCCTGCCGCAATTGTGCAGGGGTATTTGACACTGATAGAAGAGTAAAATCAGATTACAAATCAACAAAACTCCGGTTTGCGCTGAACGCACCGGAGTTTTGTTGATTTATAGCGATAAATGGCATATAATTGATTCTATCAGACAGACAGCGTATGACAGAAAGGAGCCATTATGCGTATCCAAATTGAAAATTGTAATGTGATTGATTCCGGCTCAATAGACATTGAACCCCGTAAGCTGAATATTAAATATGCCATCAACGGAACCGGAAAATCCACTATTGCAAAAGCAATCCAAGCGAAAGTCACTGGTAATGAAGATGGACTAAAGCAACTGTTGCCTTTCCAGTATGAAGGTAATGCTAATGAACATCAACCCAGCATCTCTGGTTTGGAAGATTTTCACAGCATCCAAATTTTCAATGAGGATTATGTTAATCAATATGTTTATCAGCCCGATGAGCTGATAAAAGACAGCTTTACAATTTTTGTAAAAACACCTGATTATGACAGGAATATGGCTGAAATCACCCAATTACTAGAAAGTATTGGCCAAACCTTCCAGTCTCATCCCGAACTTGATCAATTGATTCAAACACTAAATCAATTTATAGTTGGTTTCGGGAAGGCCACCCAGCGTGGACTCTCTGCAGCAAGTCCGCTAATGAAAGGTCTCGGAAAAGGAAATATGATTCACCATATTCCTCAAGGGCTAGAATCGTATGCTCCTTATTTACAACATACAGAAGGGGCAAAAAACGTTGCGTGGATCAAGTGGCAATTAAGTGGAAGAGATTATTTGGAAATGGCCGATCAGTGCCCATACTGCTCCGGATCAATTGAAACAACTCGCGAAAAAATCACGCAAATTAGCAATGTCTATGATGCAAAATCCATCGAGCATCTGGACCATCTTATAGAAGTATACACTGCGCTTATGCCTTATCTTCCAGAAGATGCTCGGCGACAACTGCAAACAATATTAAATAATGCAGCGAATATAACTGATGATCAAAAACATTTTTTGCAAGCAATCAAGAATGATGTTGATTGCTTGTATCAAAAGCTATGTGATTTGAAGTCCATCGGTTTCCGTAATCTAAAAGATGTAGCTCAAATTGAAAGCACTCTGCGAAATAAGAAGATAGATCTTCCTAATTACGCTAATCTCAATTCTGATTTAATGAGAAGCAAAACAAATGTCCTAAATACCACAATAGATGGTGTGCTCGATAGAATTATCCAGCTTCGTATAAAAATCAGTCGTCAAAACACCTTGATTCAAAACATAATTTCAAGGAATCAAAAGGAGATTAACGATTTCTTACGATATGCAGGGTATCATTATACTGTTAGCATAGAAGAATCTGAAGGTAAAAATTACAGACTGCTTTTACACTACGAAGATCATCGTGAAGCCATCAATGCAGTACAAACACACCTCAGCTATGGCGAAAGAAATGCACTGGCGCTGCTTCTGTTTATGTACAGTATAAAACGTGAAACACCCGATTTGATTATCCTGGATGATCCGATTTCTTCTTTCGATGGAAACAAAAAATTTGCAATCGTCAATATGCTTTTCAAAGACCCTGGCCACCTAAAAGGAAAGACGGTACTTCTCTTAACGCATGAATTTGGAACGGTGGTTGATATGGTTCACACTATGAAACGAAATTTTGGTGCTGTTTCAACTGCTGCATTCTTATCAACACGAAATGGAGTACTTCAGGAGCAGCAAATTCACGCGGAGGACATTAAAGCGTATCCAGCTATTGCAGAAAAAAACATTGCAGAATCAAATGATCCCTTAAACAAACTCATTTATTTGCGAAGACTCATGGAATTTGAAAACAACAAAAACGATGCATGGCAGTTACTTTCTAATGTTTTTCACGTAGGCGATGGCACACGAGAAGTTCCGATGAAATGTATTGGCAACGGCATCGAAATTCCTATGACCATGGATGAAATTCAAAAAGGAACCGAAGACATCAAAAGATACATTCCTGATTTTGATTATCAGATGGCATACCAACGCATGGAAGATCGAAATTTGCTGATATCTTTATACGATTCAACTGAAGCAAACTATGAAAAGCTACAAATCTATCGGCTCATTTTCATTGAAAGACCCATGAATGTAGTAGTTCAAAAATTTGTTAATGAAACATATCACGTTGAAAATGATTATATATTCCAACTCGATCCTCGAATCTATGACACCGTTCCACAGTACATAGTAGACGTGTGCGACCAAGCCATTAACGAACTCCGAGCTGTTCAACCCGCATAAAACAGTTTATATTTGAAATAGGAGCGTGATGCCATGACCAAACCCAAAACCGACCTTGCCTATCTCCGCAGCGAAAGAGCCAAAGCGGAACAGAAGTTGCGCTCTTGTCAGCACCGAGAGAAAATTCTTGAACGCCAGATGTCAGAGCTGAATCGGAGAGAGCGTGTGCATCGTCTTTGCACCCGTGCCGGAATGCTGGAAAGCTTTCTGGTCTGTCCGGGAGAACTGACCGATGATCAGGTGATGGAGCTTCTGAAGATCTCGTTCCGTCAGCCTGAAGTCGTGCTGGCACTTGCAAAGATGGTGCATGACGTTCACGAACGCAGCAACGTCCAAAACCCTTTAGAATAAAGGGCGCAATTATACACCGTTCCGGTGAAATTGCGGTCTTGCAGACGGCTCGATGCAATCGAAGCTGGCGTTTGTGCGCCAGCCCGATTCCATCCCGAGGAAAACTGCATTTTCCTTGCGCTGCTTTGTAGCTATCCTTTTGCCCGCTACCATAAAACACGCATAGAAAAAGCCGATTGGAAACAGAAACATTTCCAATCGGCTTATCTTTTTGTTAGGCAGATTTCTTTTCAGCTAATGCCCGGACTTCCTCAATTGAAAGGTCGGTGTACTTTGCCACCTTTTCACAAGGCACACCATCTGCCAACATTGCCAATGCGTGTTTGACCGATGTTTCATGCTCGGTTTCATCCCGCATCTTTTCCATAGCTCTGCACATAGCTGCCACTCCCTTCGTGTCTTCTTTGAAATAACGAACCCTCTGTGCCAAAATGGAATAATTCATGTCCTTCGAGTTGGTACAGAAAAAGTCGTGCATCAGTTTTCCTAATGCGGTTTCGTCCTTGATTTGTGAGTTCACATAAACGATGTGCGCCTGATCGTTGAAAGCCGTTCCAGTTTCCCGAACTGTACGGTCAACATGATAAATTGGAAGGCCTGCCTTTAATACGTCATTTTCCGTAATAAAGATAACGTATGTTTCGTTCAGCGCATCGTAATCATCGCCCGCATCAGTCAGGTTTGCATCCAACAGACTACTGTTATACCGTGCACGTTTTTCACTCGCACCACGGTCACTGCGCTGCACCTCAATATTATATGCACGGTTTTCCCGATCTACCGCCAAAATATCCAAACGAACGGAACGACCTTGCAGATTTTTAATGCTGTACTGGCCATGAACCTCTTTAACGGTCAAGTCATCACGTTTCAAGATAATTTGCAAAAGGAACTCAGCACAAGTACGTTCTTCAAACACCGCAGCCATGAAATCATCGTCAATCAACCGCAATCCACGCAACCGCTGCAAATCTTCTTCATGTTTCCGTTCGAAATCCAGTTCCTGTTGTGATTTTCTTTCCGACATTGGCTCACCAGCTTTCTGCTTACTTATCCAAAATAATAGTACCATAATTCCGTGATTTTTACAAGAGAACGATTCAAATGTCATCAGGGGGTGATGCCTATTCCGTGTCCACATTTCAAAATTACCATCGTCAAGCGCAGCCAAGGGCAGTCCGCTGTTGCCGGGGCCGCTTACCAGAGCGGCGAACGGCTGTTCAGCGAGTACGACCAGAAAACGAAATTCTACAACAAGAAGAAAGAACTTGTCCACGCCGAGATCATGCTGCCATCCCATGCGCCGCCCGGATATGCAGACCGGGCGACCCTCTGGAACGCCGTGGAAGCCGTGGAGAACCAGTGGAACTCCCAGCTTGCCCGGCGCATCGTGCTGGCGTTCCCGGTAGAGGTGCCGAAGGAACAGTATCTTCCCATGCTCAAAGAATTTTGCAACGAGCAGTTTGTTTCCAAGGGCATGATTGCCGATTTTGCCATCCACGACAAGGGAGATGGAAACCCACACGCCCACATTCTGCTGACCATCCGGGCAATGGACGAACACGGCAAGTGGCTCCCGAAAGCCAGAAAGGTTTATGACCTTGACGAGAACGGTGAGCGCATCCGGCTCCCTTCTGGCAACTGGAAATGTCACAAGGAAAACACGGTGGACTGGAACGACCAGAAGTATGCCGAGGTCTGGCGGCACAGCTGGGAGACCATCACCAACCGCTATCTGGAAGCTGCTGGCAGACCAGAACGTGTTGACCTGCGCTCCTTTGAGCGGCAGGGCATCCAGCAGATACCGACCGTCCATCTCGGCCCCGCTGCACACCAGATGGAAAAGCGTGGAGTGGAAACCGTTCTCGGCAACCTGAACCGGGATATTCGAGCCGCTAACAGTCTGATGCAGTCCATCCGCAGTGCAATTCGTGGGCTGCAACGCTGGATCGCAGACCTGAACAAAAAGAAGCAGCTTCTTCTGGACGCTCTGGAAAAGGCGAAAGAACCCACGCTGTCCGACTTGTTGGTGGATTACTTCAACCTTCGCAACGAGCAGCGCAGAGATTGGTCTGGCAAGGCAAAACTGAAATGCACTGTCCGGGACTTTGAGGAAGTCAAACGGGCGGTGGACTATCTGAAAGCCCATTCTCTGAACACCATCGAGGATTTGGACACTGCAATTTCTAACCTGAACCAGACCACCGCTCCTCTCCGCAGGCAGTTGAAGCAGAACGAAAACCGTATGCGGACAATCGCCCAGATCAAGGACGCTGCTGCCGTCCATGCCAAGCTGAAGCCCATCCACGATACCTTTATGAAGAAGAACTTCAAGCTGACCAAGGACGCTTATGCCGCCCAGCACAAGGACGAACTGGACACCTTTAATAAAGCCGTCCGCACCCTGATGAAGCTGAACGGCAACACAGCAGTGGATTTTTCGGCATTGGATGCCGAATTTTCTGCGCTGCAATCCAGTAACGCAGAACTGCGCACCCAACTGGAAACCTTGCAGCCGGACATCTCTGCCCTGAAAAATATCCGCAAGTATATTGACATGGTGCTGAATAAGCAGCAGCTTTCTGCACCGGGCGGCAAGACCCCGGAGAAGGAATCGGTGCTGAAAAAGCTGGAAGAAACCAAGGCAGCGCAATTCCAGAAGAAAGCTGAGCAGAAGAATCACACACAGGAGCTTTAAGGAGGGAGCAACATGACCTACACCCAAGCCCAGATCGACAAAGCCAATGCGGTGGATCTGGAAAAATTTCTCCGGGCACAGGGCGAAACGCTGGTGCGCAGCGGAAAAGAATACCGCTGGAAAGCCCACGACAGCCTGACCGTTTGCGGAAACAAATGGTTCCGGCACAGCCAGAGCAAGGGCGGCTTGCCGGTGGATTTCGTGATGGAGTTTTACGGCAAGTCCTTCCCCGAAGCGGTGCAGATGCTGACCGGAGAGCCGGGCGAAGCCCAGCCGGAGGCTGGCCCCGCCCCCTCTCCGGCGTTTCGTTTGCCGCTGCGGAACGTCACCAATGCCAAC
>ERZ1026876.695-NODE-695-length-19258-cov-6.142426_pt1 | contig 19258 bp, 20 predicted proteins | sample MGYA00380168_ERZ1026876 | MGnify/ENA primary metagenome ERZ1026876 (study PRJEB33269, sample SAMEA4719804) | human gut metagenome | biome: human-associated habitat; feature: organic feature; material: feces | place: Cameroon | collected 2013-10 ... | reverse complement strand
CGCAATTCTCGAATAGAAGAAAGGTATTAACTATTGATAATAGATCGTTTTTATGTTGTCGAAATTGTGCGGGATGCCAATTGAAAATATCAACGATTATCACTATATTAAAATACTTCTGTGGGGGTATTTACAGAAGTAGACATTCCTATGGGAGTAAAACAAGATGTTTATATACAAATTTCCTTCATCACTTTCTCCACCTCTTCAAAGGTACATTCAACATACGCGACACATAAAGCGGAGTAATGACATCCATGCTTCCCGACTGGCGTTCCATGCCAATCAGATACTCGATGTTCTTTTTCAAATCTCCAAGATTGTTTGAGAATGTAGCTGAAGCCTGATTCTAGTTTCCTGCTTCCTTTACTTTGAAAGCATCAAACGTTTCACTACCATCCTCACCATATTTTCCATCCTTTGCCTCGTATATAACCGATGGTTCCAATATTTCTACAGTATGCCATGCACCTTGTGGCACAACACAACCATAATTACCAACGGTAGGATCAAGATGAATACGCTCTATCTCGTTTCCGTTTTCATCACAGATAACCTCCATAATCTTACCGCACAAGAGAAAAACATTCTCCGTACTCTGTGGATGCCTGTGGATAGGAACAACAGTTCCTGGCAAAAGCGCATTCAGCATACGCTGCGAATTATCGTCAGCCGATGTGCGCAAATCATAGTTTTGCCGCAAGCGAGCATTCACCCTCGCCTGCTCAAGCAGCCCATCAATCAATCCCTTATCTATCTCCATAATATTCTGTAATTTATATCCGTATCAGTATATTGAACATACCGTCTTTCAAAGCTATTTGAGACAAAATGGGCGATTAGCCGACATTCGTGCATTCCACACTACACATCACCACTAATCGCCCACCTATTATCGTACAATCGCTTCCTTAATGCAGTCCACGATGTAGCGAACATCGTCGTCGGTCACATACGGACCTGCTGGCAAGCAGAAGCCCACCTTGAAGATTTCCTCCTCAATACCGTTGGTATAGGCTGGAGCATCGGCATACACTGGTTGCTTGTGCATTGGCTTCCACACAGGGCGACATTCAATCTTCTTATCGAGCATAAACACACGCAATGCCTCCACATTCTCGTTAGGCTGGCAGTCGGTAACGGCAGAGTCAACAGCATGAATTACACCTGCAGCTCCACCCACAGCTGTCTTTATCACCTCCTTATAAGCGTTTTCCTGACCTTGAATCTTCACATCTGCATCAAGTGTGGCAGCACAAAGCCAGAAATTGGCATCGTAGCGAGGGTCGGCTGGTTGCTTGTGGATATGCACGCCCGGAACGTCTTTCAACAGTTCTTCATAGAGGCTCTGCACATGCTTGTGATGAGCAATATGGTCATTGAGCACAGTCATCTGACCACGACCGATACCAGCACACACGTTACTCATGCGATAGTTATAGCCAATAGCAGTATGTTGATAGTAAGGATAAGCATCACGAGCTTGAGTAGCATACCACATCACCTCGTTGGCTTCCTCCTCGTTGCGGCAAACCAAGGCACCACCACCCGACGTGGTAATCATCTTATTGCCGTTGAACGACAGCACACCATACTTGCCAAATGTGCCAAGCACCTGACCATCGAAGCGCGAGCCCATGCCCTCTGCTGCATCTTCCACCACGGGAATGCCATACTTATCGGCAATCGCCATAATCTCATCGATGCGGTAAGGCATACCATACAGAGCTACAGGCACAATCGCCTTCGGATATTTTCCCGTTTTCTCCTTACGGTCAATGATAGCCTTTTCAAGCAATGCTGGATCCATATTCCAAGTTTCGTCCTCCGAGCCTACAAACACTGGCTTTGCTCCAAGATAAGTGATTGGATGGCTTGAAGCGCAGAACGTGAAACTCTGCACCAGCACCTCGTCGCCAGCTTTTACACCACAGCCAATCAGTGCCAAGTGAACGGCAGCAGTACCAGCCGACAGACAAACCACCTTGCGGTCAAGTGGCTCTGTACCATTACTCTTACTGTTGGCAAACGCCTCCAAATCCTTCTCAAAGGCATTCACATTTGGTCCCATCGGCACCACCCAATTAGTGTCGAACGCCTCCTTCACATATTTCTGTTCAATTCCAGCTTCGCTCATGTGAGCCAGACAAAGATAAATCATCTTTCTTTCTTCCATTTTATATCAAATTTAGAATCTCATTTTTTTATACGATGATGCCTCTTGATTTTCAATAACCAAAGAAACACCAAATATCCAATAATACATCCCAGAGTGTTGTGTATCACATCATCCGTCTCACAAAGTCCCCTGCGAAATGCAAACTGAGAACCTTCAATAACACACGAAAGAACAACTCCACTCAAGAAAACTTTTTTAAGCTTCATTCCCATACCGCCAAGCAAAAGTCCTGTCGGAACGAAAAGAGCGATATTCAACAGCACTTCAATTAAATCAGTTGGATAGTCCACCCTATTCCAAATATCCGCATAGTTCCAAAAAGGTACCAATTCCTTGCGTCTTTCACTACCGCAGCCTCTACAAATCACCGTAGAACAAAGAACCAAGAAATAATACTCCGTCAGCAACGATCCCAACAAAAACTTCTTAACCCGTCCCCATTTCATCATTAGCATCCCCAACACTATCACGATAGAGAGCACCAAAAACGAAAAAAGCACATATTCAATTGGAATCCTGGGGTTCAGTCGCTCATATATTTCATCCATAATCGTTAGCTACAAATCAGGAACTATACCCAATAGGCATAAACCCATCCCCACCGGTATGTCACTACACACATTCCTTCGGAGTAATCATTTCATTAATCACACTTCCTCCCCTGCAAACTTCACCTTGAACCCAAGCACCGTGGCAAATATAATCTCAATATCTTTCCTAAACGAATAGTGATGATAATAATAGCAATTCAAGCGCACTTTATCGGGGTAAATCACATTATCGTTGTATTCTATGGCAATCTCTTGCATTGGGCGACTATCACCCTCTGCTTGCCTCTTTTTCACATATTCCGAAATCATTTCATCTTCCAGCCTGTACTTCAGCGTGGCAGGGCCGGTTATACCTGGGCGCAGCTTCAACACATCGCGGTCAGCCCCCTTCAATCTGTCGGCATAGCCTGGCACATCAGGACGAGGCCCCACAAAACTCATATTGCCAATTAGCACATCCCACAGTTCTGGCAATTCATCTATCTTATAATGACGAAGTTTAGCTCCGAGTGGAGTGATGCGGCTATCGCCTGCTACCGACACCGAACTCCACGAATCTTCATCGTCCCCTTTCGGAGAAGAGCAAGTGGCAGGAGCCACAGTCATTGAGCGAAACTTATGACATGTGAACAGCTTACCATCCTTTCCCACACGCTTCTGGCAGAAAAACGCCGAACCTCCTGGCATCTTCCACCGAATCAGCAAAGCAACTATCGGAAACACCCACCATATCAACAGCAGCCCCAAAAGAGCCGCAATAAAATCAAATACCCTTTTTTTTATCACAACTAAAAATGTCTAAAATCCATCCTCGCATAAATTTCCCTCTAAACAATCATTTTGAGCACGCACACAAGGACTTTCTGTATCTTCCAATAAATAATTAACCATAAAACGGTAGAGTCTGCACTATTTATTAATTCTCATATACGCCAAAACCGCATCTTCAATGCTTCCCAAGAATCGCTGCTGAGTAATTCTTCACATAGTGCATTTTCTTATATACTCCGCATACAAGATTCACCCCAGTCCAAAACAAACTTACTAAAGCATTCATTCCCATTGCTTCATGCCACAGCTTATAATGCCATCGTATCATCGTGGAATAACCATGTGTAGACACGCTTCCCACTCTACCACGCCTATACCTTGCAAGGCACTCATCCAACAAAAAACAATCAGTCTTTTGTATCACCTTAAGCCACATCGCATAGTCATTATTCTTTTTGATATCAGCAATCTGCAATAAGCCAATATGGTCACTATTATACATCACCGTCAAACATCCGGGCCAACAGAAACTGAACATGCCCAACTTAGCCACATGCTTAGGCCCCGAAATCCTTACACCTGTCTTTTGGGAATTCTCATCTATTTCCTCATATCCTGTGTACGAGAAATGATAGCCATTATCGGTCATGAATTTAAGCTGATGCTCAAGTTTCGCTGGCAACCACAGATCGTCCGAGTCAAGAAAAGCAATCCATCGCCCTTTTGCCCTACGCAACGCATTGTTGCGAGTGATGGCCGCACCCGAATTTTGGGGATTGCACTCATACTTTATACGCTTATCCGCCTCCATATAGGGTTTAACCACCTCCAACGTGTTGTCGGTCGAGCAATCGTCCTGAATAAGCAGTTCCCAATTCTCGTAGGTTTGCGCCTGAACACTCTCAATCGTTTCTGCTATAAAGTCAGCACACGCCCATGTGGGCGTAATAATCGACACCAATCCGTAGTCTTGCATATTCTGTTTTTTATATTGTAGGATCTTGATAACTATTCACACTTGCCGATGGTTGTCAGAGTCCATTTACATAGATAACCTCTGGAATATATTCGTTATTTCCCTTCATGTCTTTCTGAACTTCAGTTAACTTATCCTTGACTTATTCCAAATTATCTTTGTCTAAAATAACAATAAAAATGCCCGAGTCAGCTCTTTCTGCTTTCATATACGCAGACAGTTGGGTTCGATATCCATGTAGTAAATCAACATTACCTGACCGTTTGATTTCTATCACTGTATTTGCTTTACTACCTATAGTGAAATGGAAATCTATTTCACCAACTCCTGGATTATCCTCTCTTGTGATTAATTATATTGATTCGTTTTCGGTATCGCACCATATCGCTCACGGTGACCATGAATAACACCTATCACTTACCTCGTGGCCTTTGGCAACTTAATCATGCTTCCACATTTCTTCAAGAATTCATCAGTATAGAAATCCATGATAGCTCCATAAGAAGTGAAGGTCATCTCTCCGAAATAAATCTTGCCATTTAAATTGTATAAGTCAACTCTAACAATTGGAAATTTCTTAGCTAACTTTTCTGCCACTTCAAGCATATGTTCATATCCTGCAGGTTTTGGCATAGGGTCTGCTAAAGAAAAATCAGGTGTCACACGACAATATTCAGGATGAGCATTCCATTCTCTATCATAAATCATAACTTCCGCGCCATCTTTATTGCGAACGAAGCGATTCATACATACCCAAATAAACTGAGCCTTACCATTGCAACACCAGACCTTGTAATCTATCAATGTAGAGGAATATTTTTCTGATACAGGGTCATTTATCAAGAGCTCCTCAGCAACTACTCTATGAGGAATACGTGTATAATGCAACTCTGCGGCACTTGTACAGATATGTTCATTCAGTTCTTTCTGAATCTTAGTGCGAATTCCTTCAAGGTCTGCCTTTGTCTTATCTCGCACAACAACAACGTCTCCCGAACCATGAGTAGGCTTAAGCACAAAAGCATTAGGCAACTTGTTGAAATCAACCTCTGCCATAGAATTATATAGCCCATACTGCTTTACAAGCGTATCCTCAAGACCACATTCCTTTATATACGCTCTCACTTCGTGTTTATCAGCTAAACGGCTCCACTCTGTAGTGTCAGAATGAAGGGTCATCCAAAGAATTTTTTCATTCAAATCTTGTGGATGACGAAGATTCGCAAAACGCTTCATACGGAGCAGGTGACGAATCTGAATCATTGTTTCTGGCATCTTCGGATTTAGCCATGTTACCAACTTTAGTATTGGTGTAACCAATTTCTTTTTCTCTGGTGATGTTATAAAATGCATATATATTATTTTTTTAGCTTTCGTTTAACAAAATCTTTCACTACTCCACAGAAAGAGCCCGGATGTAAGAAAGCCGAAGCTAATAGCTGTTTGCGATTAGCTTTTCGATAAACAAGATATCCTTTAAATATTTCTTGGTGATATTCTTCCGAGTTATCATCAACCTTCAATCTATCATTCAATTGAGCAAACCTCCATTCCAAAGGTGTTTCTCTTTCAGATACCACATGTGGGCAACAATCCTTATCTATATGAATATACTGCTCTATATAAACAGGATTTCCATTCACGAAGTCTAATCCAACAAGTGCTCCTATCTTACATTGCTCACTCGGCATATCAAATACACAATTACCTAAGGAGTAATACACTCGTTTCCCATTATAATCCTCATATCCTTGAAGTACATGTGGATGCATACCTATAATAAGATCAAAACCACTATCAAGTAACCAATGGGCAAATTTCTTTTGGGCTGCTGACGGACGATCTATATATTCATTTCCCCAATGCACATAAAGAATTTTGAAAGCATCCTTAGGAAGCGAAGCCAATTCTTCTTCTATTTCCCGATATTCAGGATTATGCCAATACAATGGAGCATTTTTTGTTGCCTCAATACGTAGACACATACCTGTAATACTACACTTTCGCCCCTTATGTTCAAAAAGTACGCTCTTACGATTATGCAATCCAAACACCTTGCTTCCGTAACTTTCCAACGCTTTTACAGTCTCCGTATATGCGACATCACCATGCTCCATTGCATGGTTATTGGCAAAACCATAGAAGTCCATATGATGGAGGTTCTTAAGCGCATTTGGATTCACACGAAAAGCCTTAGCGTATATTCCTTTGTTTACACTTGTAGGAGAAGCCACACCCTCAAAGTTGCCAATCCAAAGATCGTTTGCACTTCTGTTAAGTTTGCAGAAAGGGTCAAAACCATCAGCTATCCTAGTACCGATTCCAAAACCAACATTGAAATACCAATCAGTAAGATTTATATCTCCTGTAAATACTAACATATTCCTATTTTTTCTAATAGTTTGTCTGATACTACATTCATAATGTCAAAATTCATCGCTGAATTTTGGCACAATATACTCATTAACTCAACAGACTTCGGATTATTTATCATCGTTTCCATAGCATCAGCAAGAGCCTCTATTGTATTTTCTTTCAAAATAACACCAGTTTTACCATCTTCAATAATCTCTGCATTAAGACTCCAATCTGTCGCAATCACAGGAAGTCCCGACACAAATGCGTCTATAATAATTCCAGGAAAACCTTCTCCATGCCAATATGTGGGGAAAAGCATGGCATCATATTTTGCCAGTATATCATAATTTTTTTGATTTCGTAAATCTAAGAATCCCTTATATGATATGTTGCTAATAGTAGAAATTTCATCCTTGAATAGAAATTCATACTCTGCCTCAAAGGGGCCATAAAAGTCTACAATAAATTTTTCACTGTACTTCATGTTGAGAAGCTTTACTGCCTCTATAATTGTGTTGCAGCCTTTCTCTGGAATAATACGAGAAAGAAACACAAAGCGCATCTTATCGCCAGTCTTTGTCTTGATAACTGGCAAATAGTCAATACACTTAAAATTCGGAACATAAATAGTGTTCTTGAATCCAACCTCCTCAAAAGTTTTCTGCATTTTTTTCCCTTCAGCCAAGAAAACATCAACTATTTTAAAAGGTTTTACTTTAACTTTACCCTCTTTTATCCAATCAGCAATACTACCTCCGATAATCCAATAAATTATAGAACGTTTTCTTGGAAATAGCGACATAATCTGCAATACTCTATAACTACTCATATTATTTGTAGCTATTATGTATTTTGCATTTGGATTTAGCAAAATGAGAAATACTAATTTTACAAGAACCAAGGGATTTTTCCTCCAATTTTCAGTATCAACCGAAACCACATTTATGTTTTTCTTATGGAAGTAATTCATCAAATGGTAGTTTTTAGCCGAAGCTCCATTTTGCGGCACTCTTCCGCCACCAGCTGGTCCAATAAAGATAACTTTCTTATTCATATTTATCTAAATGATTTATTCTACGATGTTATTCACATAATCTTCTGTAGCCCAATCTCTATGCTTTATAACACAAGGATTGCCAAACACCACGGAATGTGAAGGTATATCGACGTTTACGAAGCTGTTGGGAGCTATCAGTACATCATCGCCTATCGTCACTTTTCCCACTATTGCCGAATTGATGCCAATCCACACCCTATCGCCTATCGTGGGGTAACCTTTGCGAGGGCCACGGTTCACTTGTCCGATAACCACGCCCTTGTGAATGTTGCAGTTGCGCCCAATTTTTGCTCTACAATTTATAGTGATATTATAGGCATGACCTATATAAATACCCCCCCCCAACTTGCTGGTTCGCCGTCAGTTCAAGACCTCTACGATTTGCCCAAATGCGAAACAGCGCCTTGTAGCAAAAGCGCGCTGGTGCAAATGTGGCAGTTGCTGCTTTGCGATAAAGGTAGTGAAACACTCTCATATACGCCTCTGCCTTACCGCCATATCGGGCGATGTCGGCATGATACAGTTCTTTAAATTTGCTCATTTCAAGATATTATAAGCGGTCGATTAAATCTACATACGAATTAAGGAAAGCCTCTTCGGTGTTGCGCGTCATACATAGCTCACGGTTGCGCTTCCCCATCTCTTGTCTTTCTGCAGGAGAAAGTGCCACCATCTTCCTTACTGCATTCACAATTTCATTCTCATTCTCCGGATTGAAAAGGAATCCATTCACGCCTTCCTCCACGATATACGGATTCTCATACACGTTGCTACAGAGGATGGGCAGTGCGCACGACATAGCCTCTGCCACCACATTCGGATACCCCTCATAGAGGCTCGGCAAGCAGAAGATGTCGGCCTTGCGATATTCCTCCTCTATCTTTTGGTTGGGGTCGTGCAGCGTAAGGTAATCTTCGATGCCAAGCGAGCGATACGCCCTCTCCACCTCTGCATAATAGGCGGCATTGTGCTTCTTGTCACCATACCAGTCGAAATGCACATTTAGGCCCATATCCTTCACCATGCGAACCGCCTTCATGTAGGTCAGCACATTTTTCTGACCTGTGTATCGAGCCACCGTCACAATGCGCAACACATCGTTTTGCACAGGCACGGCTGCTGGAGTGAAGCGATTCACATCCACAAAATTGATGATGGGGTGCACCTTTTTGCCGAGAAACGGAAAATGACTGCGGATAAACGCCCCCTGACTGTTAGAGTTGGGCACAATGGCATCAGCCATACGGTAGAGATTGAATTGCACCTTGTCGGCACGGGTCACGCAAGTGTTGTTGTTGCGCTCCGACACCACCAACTTAGCCTTACACAGCAGCTTGGCCAAGCACATCGTTTTATTCACCGACGGCAAAAATGAAATCACCACATCGGGCTTGTAGTGGCGCACATACTTCGCCGCACGAATCACACGAGTGTTGTGGTTCCACAATTCTGGCACAAACTGATAATCCACGCCATTCTGCCTGAGGTATGGTTCATAAAACTGATTCTCAACGTATGTAATCAGTCGGCAGGGATATCCAGCCTTGGTCAGCAGCGAAGCCAGTCCGCAAATTTGCCGCTCGGCTCCCCCCGACCCTAAATTTTCCGTTATTAATAATACCTTCTTCATTTCCTATTTTTGTGATTCTGTTTCTTCTGGGGTTTGGCAGTGGGCGAGGCAGTAGCCGAATGTGGTGCACGCCATCATTGAATAGCAAGCGTATGACATGGAGAAAATGGCCTTGACAAAAAATAAAATAAAGCAGAGGCTGAGCACCAGGCTTGCCGTGTTGTTATGCTTCGTATCCCATATCGTTTTCAGGAAGCACAGCCAGTAGAATGCATACGCCACCAGGCCAAGCACGCCTTGATTGATCGCAATCTCCAACCAGTCGTTGTGCGCATAGTTGATGTAGATGCCCAGAGTGGCATTCGCTCCATTGCCAAAGATAAACTTAATATTATCAGTCTCGTTTTTAAAATGGTTCCAAAAATGCTCATATATCGCATCACGGCCACTGGAACCGCCTTCTTCGGTTTGTGCAATGCGCACCATGAAATAGTCCGACGTTTCCATCATATACTGCACAATATACACAGCAGCGATTACTATCAAAGCGGAAAAGAACAGCACTTTAGTTTTCGACATGCTTTGGTGATACCGATAGTTGAAGTACAGGAAATAAAGCATCAGCAACACGCCCACAATGATTGCCCCTCTTTTCATACCCATCACAATAAACGCCATGCAGAAAATCATCATCCCATACTGAAGAATACTTTTGTGCTTGAATAAAGCCACAGCAGGCATTAGCGCCACGAACACATACCCCATGTTGTTGGTCACTTCGCCTACATCCGTTCCCTCAAGAAGCAGCTCGTGGATGGTGGTCATCTTATAATCGACAAACATAAACACAGCAGCCCCCATAAATATGAATATCCATCTTTTCAGCAATTTCTCGGTAAGGTATTTTTTTGTGGAGAAATAATAGAATATGTAGATATTTGGTAATGAGAGAAATATACTTTTTAGAAATGAAAAATTACTTACCGTCCCATCTCCAAATCGCTTTGCCTTAACCACATAATGATGGTCGCTAAAAAGCAATACCAAGCCATATACCACGAAGATGAAAAACAGCAGGTTTAGTCCCTTAAAGTAAACGGGCTTCCCCTTCATCGCCACCACCTTCACGGTGTAATACAGCCCCATCAGCATAGTGACGAGCACTATCATTTGCGAGAGCGCACTGCCACCAGTAGGTATCATCGTGCCCTGCATTGAGTAGAACGTAAGGAGCGATATATATATATTACACGGATTTTTAAAGAATTTTACCATTAAGTTTACACCTATTTTTTAATAATCAGCACGGAGTTTTTAATCTATCTTTATCATATCACCCAAACGCAGATTCCATTCATTCGGTTTAAACACTCCTATTCCACTGGCTGGATAGAACGTTAGTTCTCCGAAATAGACTTTACCATCAATCACATACAGATCAACCCTGAGGAAAGGAATATTTGCTGATAGCGTTCTACAAATATCCTTCATCAGTTCCAAACACACAGGCTTTACTATAGGTGCAGTTCCACAACTAACCTTCGGGTTGAGGCCTACAAAACTCTGATGGTTCCATTCCATGTCGTAAAAATCTATCGACTCGCGAGTGTGGCGGTCCCGAATCACCTGGCAGTAGCATGGCTCGCCACCAAAACAAAAGAATTTGTAATCCGTCAGATCGTAGGTAGGGTCATTCACCTTCTCTTTTGGAATCATGAATTTTTCCGCTATCACCCGCTTCTTCACATTCTTGTACGGCCACTCACGCAGATTGCGGTAAATGTCGCTATCCATACTGTCACGAAGCCTCATTATAGCTTTACCCTTATCAAGGGTATTTTTATCCTTGCACACAACCACACCACCACTACCTCCACCATGAGTGGTTTTCAGCACAAACTGATTCGGCAATGCGTCAAAATCAATATCCTCTGGCTCCTTCCACACACCCAAAGTAGGAATAATATATTCCCCACCAATCTTAGATGCCACATACTCTTTCACCGCATACTTGTCCACCATCATCGTGTATTCAGGTTTGCGATCATGCAACTTTAGCCAATTGATTTTCTCCACAAATGTGTGAGGGGTTGTCAAATTTGGCCAATATCCCATTTTAAAACGGAATCGCAATGACAGATATTGCTTGTCTGGCAGCCAAGCAAAAAAATTCTTAACTATTGAGTCACAAAACTGTGTCCTGTTGTGCATCAAATAATTGATGCCACGTTTAATTGATGCCACGATGTTATTAATAATTAATTTATGAATTATGTAGACATACTGTCTGTAAGCTTTATACATACAGCGCCCATAAAGTTGACTATGTACAAAAATATTTAGTAAATTCTTTCTATAAACTATGAAAACGAAAAATCCTCATAAACTTTTTAGCCAATACGAATGAGCCTACGCCCAATAAGCCTCTACAAAGGAGCACTGTGATAGCAGCTCCAATATAAGTGAAATAATACACCAAGGGAACAGCCACACACATACCAATAAGCGAAGAAACAAATGTCAAATTTCTCAACGCCCTCTCTTTGTGATGAATTATAAGATAGTTGGTGCCATAGGTGTAATTCATTGCTAAAAACACAACAGAAAACGACAATATTTGCATCACGATTACGGATTTTTCAAATTCGTCGCCTAACATGATTTTAATCAACCACGGAGACACTACTATTAGCAACATTGCCCCAGCTAAAGCAGTTGCCATATTTATCTTTGCATAAAAGCTATGTTTATCTGGTCGGCGAGACAAGAATGGATAGAAAGCTCGTGATAGCACTGACTGAAATTGGTAGAATATTGATGGAAATCTACTTCCTCCATCATACAAGCCATTGGCAGTGGCACCACCAAAGAACCCCAACAGCATCACAGAAAAACTGTTATACAAGTTAGGCATCAGATTGTTGATAAACACATCTGTGCTACCTTTGATTGTTTTCCAAATCTCACCCCAGTTTGGACCATACAACTTGTATTTCCACTTTCTGAGAATCAAAATCAACGCCCCTGCACCACATAGCAGATATCCAATTGTGGTCAGCAATGGTTGAATAAGGTAATCCTCCCTGTCTCGAATAAAGATAAATACCGCCACAGTGAATATCAGTTTGAATGCCAAATTAAAAATTGTGGTGTATTTCATCTTCTCTATGGCTTGGAAAAACCAATCAGGAAAAAGAATGTAACCAGGAACAAGCAGAAAAGTTATCCAAATAATAGCAGCATTTTCTTGAAAATACGGCACTATAGAAATTGCAATAAATAACAGCAGACCAGAAAACACCGTCAACAGGCATCTTGCCCATAACACATTACTGAAAATTCTTGATACCTTCTCCTTGTCGTCTCTATTTTGAGCTACATCGCGTGTGGCAGTAAGGTTAAAACCCCAATCTGATATTGTTTGAATCCACACAACAATTGCTGACGCAAATGCAATTTTCCCAAAGCCATCAGCGCCAATCACTCGTGCAAGATATGGCATTGTGATAAGTGGAAACACATATCCAGCTATCTGCAAGAGTGATAAATACCCAAAATTAGCAAACACGGTTTTCCCATCCTTGCTGTTAGTTATACGTTCCTTTATTCCAGAGATTTTACTCATTTCAAATGTTTAATTCAAATTCCCCGCTCATTTCACACAACTTATTACATCAGTTGTGAGCCAAACTTCGTTTTTCTAACGAAAACAGTTAATAACAGCGATACTACCAGTGAAATGGCGAATGCAATCCATGGATATAAATATGGATTAACATTTTGTGATAATTGGGTTTGTCCAATAAGTATTAATACAAACTGTTGGAAAATATATACACCAAAACAGCAATCACTTAGTTTGAGCAAAAAGCTCCATTTTGATGTGTCGGAGTGTTTAACAAGTTTTGTCGAAAAAGTCAACAATAGTGCCACTCCAAATGCGGCACATGTAAATCTTATTGATTTTGAAATTATTAAACTAATTATATGCGACAGCGCAAAATACCCCCCCCGTTTTGGGTGGCACCTTCAATATTAATTTTCAGCACAAAGGCTAAAATGAAACACGCAATAAGCGCAAATGCCGATTTACAATCACTGTGTTTAATCTCCAACCCATACTTTTTAATATAGTAGCCTGCATAAAAGAATGGGAAATAATACATCGCTGTGTCAACTCTGAAAGGCAAGGGAAGAAAAGAAGCAAGCAACATCAGCGGCAGCAACGCTATCATGCACTTTTTGGAGAGTGAAAACCTCTCGGTAAGATATACGAACACAAAACACCAAAACAGCATGGGCAAAAACCACATGTGGCCAGCACCCGAAAGCACATTATATGCGATGCCCAGTATAGATTCATTAGAATCATTAAAAATCAACACATAGAGTATGCTAAACAAAATGGATGGCAAAATCAACCGTTTTAACTTCTTCGTGAAATAAGACTTTGCATTCAGAATAAGCTCTACCCCTTTTCTGCTCACCTGATACCCTAAAATATATCCTGATATGAACACGAATGTTTCAAGCAAACACGCGCACGACAGTTTATCCACCATTCCATAAATTGGAATGTCGGGATAGCCAGCAATTGGAGTCCATACGCCTGAAAAAACCGCAAAGGCATGATAGAACACAAGCGTAACAATCAAAAATAGCCTAATTGGAATTACTTCATAAAGAATGTTCGTCACTTTTTTCTGCATAGAAAATGGACTGGTGGTTTGCGATTTACAGTTTATTGGCATAATACTTTGCGTACCATTCGGCGAAGTGGCGTAGGCCTTCTCTAAGGCTTGTGTTGGGCTTGAAACCGAAGTCTTGCTCGAGGGGGGTGGTGTCGGCGTAGGTTACGGGCACATCACCTGGCTGCATAGGCACAAGCTGCTTATGCGCCTCAAAGTCGTAATCTTCGGGGAGCACCCCAGCTCTAACAAGCTCTTCTTGGAGAATGGTCACAAAATCGAGGAGATTTTCTGGAGAATTGTTACCGATGTTATACACTTTATAAGGCGGAATGGGTAAGCCGTCGTCGCCGTTGCGCTTTTCGGGAGCGTGCTGCATCACACGCACCACGCCTTCCACAATGTCGTCGACGTAAGTGAAATCGCGCTTGCAGTTGCCGTAGTTGAAAATCTTGATGGTTTCGCCTTTCACCAGTTTGTTAGTGAAACCGAAGTATGCCATATCGGGGCGACCGGCTGGGCCATAAACGGTGAAGAAACGGAGACCTGTTGATGGGATGTTGTAGAGCTTGCTGTAGGCATGTGCCATCAGCTCGTTGCTCTTTTTTGTGGCGGCGTAAAGCGACACGGGGTTGTCGACCTTATCATCAGTTGAGTATGGTACTTTCTTGTTGCTACCATAAACAGATGAAGATGAAGCATATACAAGATGCTCTACTTCATAATGGCGGCAGGCTTCAAGAATGTTGTAGAAGCCGATAAGGTTGCTCTGGATATAGGTGTCAGGATTGGTGATGCTGTAACGTACTCCTGCTTGGGCAGCAAGGTTTACAACAACAGAAATATTGTTTTCTGTAAAGATTTTTTCTACAGCTTCTTTGTCTGCAATAGAGGCGTGGACAAAAGTCCAGTCACGATTCAAAGCCTCTATTTCTTTCAAACGTTCATATTTGATATTGACATCATAGTAATCAGTAATTGAGTCAATACCGATTACTTTAATGTCCTTCACATCGTGGAAAAGACGCTTCACAAGGTTGCTGCCAATAAAACCAGCAGCACCTGTCACCAGAACCGTCTTCCCCTCAAGATTAACATTATAATCTACCATAAAAGACCTTAATCCCTTCTAAATATATCCCTTGTGTAAACTTTTTCTTCTACATCCTTCAAGCAGTCGTCAAAGCGGTTGGCGATGATAGCCTTGCTCTGAACCTTGAATTCTTCAAGATTGTTGACCACCTTGCTGCCGAAGAATGTGGTGCCGTCTTCAAGTGTTGGTTCATAGATAATCACCTCTGCACCTTTGGCTTTCACACGCTTCATAATGCCTTGAATGGCTGACTGACGGAAGTTGTCGCTGTTTGATTTCATCGTCAAGCGATACACACCGATTACGCACGCATGTTCCTTGCTTGCGTCCCACTGACCATTTTCCGAGTAATAGCCAGCTTTGCGGAGCACTGCGTCGGCGATGTAGTCTTTGCGGGTGCGGTTCGATTCCACGATGGCCGACATCATGTTTTGTGGCACGTCTTGGTAGTTGGCGAGCAACTGCTTTGTGTCTTTTGGAAGGCAGTAGCCGCCGTAGCCAAATGATGGGTTATTATAATGTGTACCGATACGTGGGTCGAGACCTACGCCCTCGATGATGGCTTCTGAGTCAAGACCCTTTACTTCTGCATAGGTATCAAGCTCGTTGAAGTAGCTCACGCGGAGCGCGAGATATGTGTTGGCGAAAAGCTTCACAGCCTCGGCTTCCTTCATGCCCATGAACAAGGTGTCGATGTTTTCCTTGATGGCGCCTTCTTGCAAGAGTGCGGCAAAGGTCTTAGCTGCCTCTTTCAGCATCTCCACATCGGTAACCGATTGGATAGCTTTGTTTTCCGCCTCAAATTCGGGTTTGTCGATGATTTTAGGATAACCCACAATGATGCGGCTTGGGTAAAGGTTGTCGTAGAGCGCCTTGCTCTCGCGAAGGAATTCGGGCGAGAACAAGAGGTTGAACTTCTTCACGCCTTTCTGCGCATACTTCAAGTAGAGGTTGCGGGTGTAGCCCACCGGAATGGTCGATTTGATAATCATCACTGCATCGGGATTCACCTCCAGCACCAGGTCGATTACCTCTTCCACATGGCTTGTGTCGAAGTAATTCTTCACAGGGTCGTAGTTGGTGGGGGCAGCGATCACCACAAAGTCGGCATCGGCGTAGGCTGCCTTGCCGTCGAGGGTGGCAACAAGGTTCAATGGCTTCTCAGCCAAATACTTTTCGATGTAATCGTCCTGAATGGGCGAAATACGGTTGTTCAACTTTTCCACCTTTTCAGGAATCACGTCCACTGCTGTTACATGATGGTGCTGCGATAGCAATGTAGCTATGCTCAGTCCCACGTAGCCCGTACCAGCCACGGCTACCTTAATTTCATTAAATTCACGCATATATTTTTCAGATTACTATAAGTATCAATAGAAATGAGGACTATTCGGCTATCTCGAAGTCTTCGTTGTGCACATTGTTCACCGCCACGGCAAATCCGCCAATGTTCATCACCAACTGACGGTCACGCTTCACTCGCACCACATAGCCCTCCTGCCCTTTAAAAAGGCCTGTGAGCACGCGGAGCCTCACGTGGTCTTTAGCAAATCGCTCAAATGGCTCGCGCATGAATGTCAACCGCTCCGGCTCGTTTTGCATCACTGTCATGAATGGCTGCATCACACTGTCGGGGATTGAAGCGGGCTTTTTGGTGCTACAGTTGTTCACCAGATAATACTGAGGGAAGTTGAGTTTCAGGAATGTCCTCAACTGATTGGTCGTGCCCTGCAAAAACACGAGCCCGTTCACGGTAGGCTTTTCCGTTTTCACCACGCCTTTTCCGTCGGGTTTGTCTTTGTATCTAACTGTGCGATGTACGAAACACTTCGGCTTGAAATCGCCCAAAAGTTTTCGATTTTCGAGATTCTTTTCAAAAACTGCCGCCGACATGTGCTGTATGAAGATATAGCCCCATGGAGCCGCTTCCGTTTTTGGTGTGCTGGGTATTTCGATTTTGTCATCGGCACATTCGTCTTCGCTTCGTGCGGCATTCTTCTTTTCTGGCTTTTCTGCACTTGCTGCATCTTCAAAACCAGCTATTTCTCCCACTTTCGAGACCGATTCGCCAGTCCCGACTATGTGGATGCCCTTTGGTAAACGCTTGTTGTTATACACGTCGTTCACGTCGGCTGTAGAAGATAGAAGCGAGCAATCCTGCGTCATTTTCATTTTCTACTTTATGTCACTGTTGGCCATCATCAACCTGAGTGATTGCGCCAATTTCACTTTGACATTATTCATAAAATCATACAGTTAAGTAGGTTTGGCCATTAACGGATGAGTAGGTCGCGACTTAGCTAAAACCTAAAGCAAGCGCAAAATACTTAGCATCGTCGTCCCCCACCATTGTGTGTGGCTTTGTGTCTTTATCCGTTCATTTATGCTTTCCCGCCATAAAGACAAAAAATAGTACTGCAAAGGTACTATAATTCTCCACACATATCCTACTGATTGCCTCCAAAAGTGCCACATTTAACACAACTTACACCATAATTCGAACTGCAGCTCACCCTATTCCCCCATTCCCAATTTTAATCCATTAGTCTTTTTGCATGTTTTTCAAAATTCGCACACTTTCCCAGTAATCGTCAATGTTCTTAAAAATTTGCTTTGCGCCTTCTTCTGAAAGATGATGCCCGCTGTCAATCATTTCATAACTGCTATAATAACCCGAAAACTCTTCCACATACTTAGTCCCGAACAATTCATCATACTTTCCAAAAAAGCCTTTAACAAGCATTTTCTCTTGATAATTAACAGATTTCGCTATCCATATTTCATACGGCATATATGTCTTTATCATCTTCATGAAAGCCGCATCTTGCTCCACCAGTTTACACAGTTCGGCTGGTGGATCCCAACATGGATTGATGACAAATCTCGGAATCCCATTTAAAGTCAAAGTGATAAATCCCCCAAGGCTCGAACCAATCACCAAATCAATATTGAATTCGTCAATAAAATTCAAAATTTGCTCTCTTGCGTGCGAACAGTCTGCCTCATCATAATCAATTGAAAACAACTTATACCCCTCCGGAAGCGCATTCAAAACTCGTTTATACCCTCTCCCATACGCAGAACCTCGAAACCCATGAACATAAAGCACTCTTTTCATATTCCAATCAATTTTAAAGTCACATACAATAATAGTAAAAAGTCCAAAAAATTCAATCCCCACCCACAAAACTTTTCACAAAATTAGACAACGTCAAGTAGGTTTATTTCCTATCGGAGAAAAAATCACGCCAAAACGGATTTTCGGCATCAAATATCCTGCGTTCCATAGCAGATAGTTTGTGTGGATAATCTGCGAATAGGTTATAAATTTTCACCTTGTCGAATGAAAAAAGCCACACACCTGTCTCGTCGGTATTGTCAACCCACCAAATAGTGTCGGAGGGTTTGTTTTTGTAAAATCTGCGATTAGCCATATTTTCACATGTTTATTTACGCAAATTTAGCAGTTATTGCGATATTCACAGCCTATTTCATTGCGTTTTTTTCGTCAATCGTGTAGCATGTGCTTAATCGGTTTATTGTTCGCTATAATGTTATTCTGATTCAACAACGTAGGCGACACACGCACTTATCATCGCCTGCGTTGATTGCACGGTCGATGAACTTGTTGAAAAGGTCTATGCCTGTTAACCGTTGTGAATTGCTTTCAAATTTGTATCTTTACATCGTGGTAGACAACTTCGGGTACATATCACCCATAATGTGTACCGTTGTGAATTGCTTTCAAATTTGTATCTTTACATCGTGGTAGACAACCTAAACTACCGTCACGAAAGTTAAACACTGGTTGTGAATTGCTTTCAAATTTGTATCTTTACATCGTGGTAGACAACAAAACCACAGGAAAGGAGAGTTCAGAACGAGTTGTGAATTGCTTTCAAATTTGTATCTTTACATCGTGGTAGACAACTTAACATCAAAATCAAACGATGCCCAAATAGTTGTGAATTGCTTTCAAATTTGTATCTTTACATCGTGGTAGACAACCCGCTTG
>ERZ1026876.689-NODE-689-length-19352-cov-26.438980_pt1 | contig 19352 bp, 17 predicted proteins | sample MGYA00380168_ERZ1026876 | MGnify/ENA primary metagenome ERZ1026876 (study PRJEB33269, sample SAMEA4719804) | human gut metagenome | biome: human-associated habitat; feature: organic feature; material: feces | place: Cameroon | collected 2013-10 ... | reverse complement strand
AAAAGGAAGAAGCTAAAGAAGAAGAAAAAGAAGCTGAACCTGAAGAAAAGGAAGAAGCTAAAGAAGAAGAAAAAGAAGCTGAACCTGAAGAAAAGGAAGAGGCTAAAGAAGAAGAAAAAGAGGCTGAACCTGAAGAAAAGGAAGAAGCTAAAGAAGAAGAAAAAGAGGCTGAACCTGAAGAAAAGGAAGAAGCTAAAGAAGAAGAAAAAGAAGAGCCTAAAGAAGATAAAGAGGCTGCAGGTTGTTCTGAAGATGAAGTAAAACAAGCGTATGAAATAGCTGAACAAAAATTAGCAAGCGCTGGTCTTACAGTAGCAGATTATGTATATGAAAAAATTGCAAGTGAAAGCACTGCTTTATTTGTAAGTGAAAATGCTGAGAAATTAGCTTCTTTATCCGACAAATCTACTCTTCAAGTAGCAGATGAAATATTATCAGCAATGGCTGAAAAACTAGGTTAATATATGAATAGAAATGCCAATCAACCAGCAAAATCAGTTGTTGATTTTGCTAAGACATTAAAAAAGAGTGGCATTAAAGGTAACTTCAAGGGTATAATTGATAATGCAATGTTTGAAGGAAATGGAACAGGATCTATGGTTCTTGATTTTTTAACTAGAAAGAAAGTGGGAGCATCAAAAACCTATAAGAATTTTCAAAGGAAAATGACAGATATAGATATGAAAGCTGGTGGTAAAGCTTATGACTTTCTTGATAATAGAAAGTCAAAGCTTGCCAACTCCCTAAAAAAATCTTTAGTTCAAGAGCATGATATCTTAAAAAGAAAAGGGGTTGATGGATTACCTGATGAATTTTTAAAATTAAAAACAACAGGTATACTAAACCCTATTTCTAAAACTAAGGACGCTGTATTGCCAGTTATAGGCTCTATGACCGTTGCCAATCATCTTTTAGCTAATAAGAAGAAAGATGGTGATTATTATGGATAAAGAAATATTAATAGAAAAAATAGCTGATTCAGTTGGTATGAATGATGGTAAATCTTTAAACCAAACAAAAAATACAGCGCTTAAAGTTGCTTCTCAAATGCTAAAAGTTGCTGCTGAAAAACAAAGACAGCTTGAACTACAGATAGCACAATCACAGCTAGAAATAGCAAAACTCTCTTCTGAAATAGAAGGTTATAGAAGAGAGAAAGATGGATTCGCTAAACAGGCTTTAGCGGAAGAAATCTCAAACAATATGTTTGAAAAAGGTCTTATAAAAAAATCCGACATAGATAGTAAAAGCAAGGAGCTTGCTGGTATGGAAATGACTGCTTTGGAGGTTTTTGGTAACACTATTTCATCAATACCAGAAAAAACTGCCGGAGAAAGCGTTTCTGATTTGACTTTTTTATGTGGGAATAATAATATAAAAGAGAAAGAAACAATGGCCGGTGCCATTAATAGTTTTATAGTTTAAATTTAGGAGGGTTCTAAGTAATGATTAGATTTGAAAACAGATTCGACGAATATGCTTACAGAGTTGCTTCTTTACCATTAGCTGCAGATGCTAGAGTTGAAGAAGGACAATGGGTAACAGTAAAAAATGGCGAACTAGTATTAGCCAAGAGTACAGATAAAAAAGCTTTCATAGCAATAGGTTCTAATAGAGAAGGAAGAGATCAAGTTGCAGGTAAATTCATGAGAAAAATTTCTTTCTTAGTAGGAGATTTTATGTTAACAGTTAATAACTTTGATACTGCAAAAACTTACACAGATATGACTCCATTAAAAGTTGTTGATGGAAATTTAGCTCCAGTTGAAAGCGCAGAGACAGCAACAGCAACAGTTGTAGCTTATGCTTTAGGGGCTCCAGTAAATGGATTCTTAAGAATAGTTAGTGCTTAATAAAGGGAGGATGAATAAAGATGGCAGGATTAATGGCTATAAAAACAGCAGCAGAAACTAACGTTGCAGATTATAATGTATCAAGATTATTAGAAACTCCAGGGGCTTTTGAAAAATTTGCTTCTGAAAAATTACCAGAATTCATAAGAGAAGCAAGAGATTATGAATCATTTGGTAGACAAATATTATTAACTCACAACATCACAGGAGAAGATGTTCATTTAATTAATGGTGAACCATATGTTTACTATCCAAAAGATTTCGAATCTCACGCAGCATTCTACGGAGATGACGGTCAAATTCCAAGATACCAAATCGAAGGTGATGGAGTTAACGTTGGTATCATCACAATCGCATCAGATGATACAACTATCCACTTAAAGAGATTAATGGTTCAAAAATATAACTACTTAGAAAGAGTTAGAGAATTAAGTTCTCAAGCTATGGTTAAGGCAGAAGATACTAAGATATTAGATCTTACTGAAAGATTATTATTAGGTAATTCAGTAGACAAGAAGAACCCAGAAAATGCAGGGCAAATCGTAACTACAGCTGATGAGTTATTAGCTAAGAATCACTTAGTAATGTTAAAGAAATGCTTATCTCAACACGATGTACCATTATCTTGTTTTGTAATGAATCAAATAAGAATTGATGATATATTAACTTGGGCTACAACTGAAATAGACCAATTAACTCAAAGAGAAATTTTAGAATCAGGTGCTAAATACTCTATCTGGGGAGGAATTAAATTAATCCCTTCAAGAACGGTTAAGAGAAATGCTGTTTATGCTTACGCTGAACCTCAATATGTTGGAAGAATGCCAATATTAAAAGATTTAACAGTAAGATTAACTCAAACTCAAAACAAATTAGAACAAGGATTATTCATGTTCGAATTCTTAGGAATTTACATGGCTTCACAAAAAGCTGTTGCTAAATTAATCTTAGGATATGAAGATGATGCAGAAAAGATCGAATTCTACAGCGACTACATCATGGCTAAAGGCTTTGAAACAACTGCTAAGGGATACGGTTCTCTTGAAGGAAGATAATAAAAAGCATATAATATAGGAGTAAGGATTTTCCTTACTCCTAATTTTTATATTGAAAGGAGAATAAATTTATGTTACAACACATTACAGTACTAGGTAGATATACAGGTGCAGATAAAAGAGGAATTGTCGTAGGAGGAATACCTTTTACTCCTGGAATGAATCCTAAGAGAACAAGAGTTAATGAGGAGACATTCCTAAAGCTTTTAAAGGGAGTAGAGAATGGATGGTTTGAAATAACTGAACATGACTATGAAAAGTATGTTACTTCAAGATACAGAAAAGTAAAACCAATAAAATTCAATGCAGTTACTCCATCAGTTGAAGAAACTCCAGCAGTTGAAGAAACTCCAGCAGTTGAAGAAACTCCAGTAGTTGAGGAAACTCCAGTAGTTGAAGAAGCTCCAGCTGAGGAAAAACCAGCTCCTAAGAAAAAGACTTCTAGAAAGAAAGCTGAAAAAGTAGAAGAATAATCAAAAGGGTGGCGATTAAATGTTAGTTAAAGTTGGAGAAGTAAAAAACTTTGCACTAAAGGTTGTTGATGTAAATAACTATCCAGTATTTGATGATACTGTTGTCGCTACTATAAAGGACAAATCAAACGATAAATTCTTTAATGGCTTGTTTTGGGTTGATAAGCAATGCGAACTTATAGTGCCTCACAAAGGTGATGGTATTTACTCATTTGATTTCATTCCAGAACAAGTCTCTTTTTTTGAAATAGATTTAAAATCTAAATCACACAGCATAGCAAGCAAAGAAATCATAGAAAGTATAGAAGACATCGATGAAGATATAGATTCCGGAATGTCTTATAATCCTATTGTAAAAATCACAAATAAAGTATTTAAAAATCAAGATGGAACAGATACCACAATATTGGACTCAAACAAAAATCCATTACCTGGAGTTAAGATATCATGTTATGATATGAAAACAAAAGATGTTGTTGCTGTAACTCAATCAGACCCTAATGGTGAATGGGAGATGTATGTTAGGCATGGCTCATACTTCTTCACTTTTGAGAAAGATGGCTACATTAGTGTATCATTTGAAAGGACGGTGGACATATGCCCATAATAATGAATAAACAATATTCTATAAAAGGTAATTATACAGACGACCAAAAAGCAATCCTAGAAAGATTAATAGGTATGTTTAGATTAACGGTTGGTGATGATGACCCTGAAAAGAATATTTTAAATAAGAGAATGCATGCATATTCTGATGAAAAAATAATCAGGTTATTAAACAGAGCAATGGCAGATATTAATGGCGGTCAACCACTAACACAATTTACTATTTGGCAATTTGCTGAATCGTGGGATGATACTCTTATAGTTGATGGAGCAGTTGTGTTCGCCATGATAGCAGAGGGTGTTCTTCAACTTAGAAATCAAGTTGATTTTAGTGATTCAGGATTAACAATAGGAATGTTCAACAAGACACAATTATATCAAGGATGGGTTTCTTTCTTATTACAAAATTACTTCCAAGCAAAAGCTGACCTTAAAGCCGCAGTTGTGGCTAAAAACCAACCTTCAATGTTTGTGGGTATTGGTTCAGAGTTTGGATATTATTGGTGGTAATAAATATGATAGAGTTTAAAAGTTTTGAGACTAGAACTGATTTCGGTTTTGAATTTATAAATATATCTTTTACAATTAAAGATACTATTAAAGATTTATCTGTTTATAGATTTGACTTATATAGGGCAAATGCAGTAACTGATGATTTTAAACTTGTATATTCAAATATACAAAACTTTGAATGTAATGATTACTCGGTAAATTTACTTAACGATGAAATTTTGTACTACTACAAAATAAAAGCAACAAATGTAATGACGGACGAAACATTATTTAGTGAAATTATACCTACTGACAAAAATACAAATGATAACTATGCATACTTTATAACAGAGGTGTATAACAAGTATCTTGATGATGTTATTGATAACAAAGAAGTTCTGTTATTAAAAAGAAGAAGAACAGGAGAACTATGCGACTGCTATGATGACATTAGAGGTTCAAGATATGGAGATAAATGTGAATGTTGTTTTGGAACAGGATACAAATATGGGTTTTATCCTCCAAGTAAGATGAAAGCATGCTATTTAAATGCAGAGTCTGCGCAAGAAGATATGGACATCAAAGGTACCTTTAAAGAAAATTCTCCAAGACAATTCTGGACTTCAAACTATCCTCTAATACAAGAGGGTGATATCATTGTAGATACTCTTGAAAGCCATAAGTATACGGTCAGTAGTTGGCAACCTAGCTACAAAAATGGCGTTCTTATAAGACAAACCGTTCAAATAACAAGATTACCAGAGGCAAGCATATACAATAAAATCAAAATATAAGGAGTGGTTTTATGGTAGAATTTTTTGACGCAGAGTACGAGCTTGAGAAGAAATTAGTAAGAGGACTAAGAGCAATATTTGAAAAAGACTCGCGCTTTGTATATAATAAAAATCAGAAGGAATCTGATTTGATGATTACTATAGATTATCCAGACAATGCCGATGTTATAGATAAGATTCCACACATTGTTGTTACTGGTATAAATATATCTAATAATATGCAAAATACTTTTGGATATAATTTTTATAAGGATGTAACTCATAAAGGAATGAAGAATGGTGCGCAAGAATATGCCTACATTCTTCCATATAGCGTGACATTGCTATGTAGTGGTCAACAATCCACATCTAAAGACCTAGCAAGCAGAGTTCATTGGTATATAACTTTTGCAGCGGCAGAACAATTAAGCGAAAATCTAGGACTTCAAATTACAGAAGTTAGGAAGGGACAATGCTCACCATCTAAACAATTTCCTCAAAAAATATTTGATACTCCAATTCAAGTAAGTGGAACATTGTACTGGGTGGGAACCAAAGGTCCTGAAAATTCCCTAGCTAGTATAGATAAACCTTTAAAAAAACTAAAAATTAAATTTTAAGAGAGGTGGAAAATATTATGGCATATTTAGAGCCTGGAGTTTACTCCAAAACAATATCCAACAGACCATTAACTGGTGCTGGCGGACCATCATTAATCCCATTAGTTATTGGTTCAGGTGCATCAAAAATGAGAAGAACAGAAGTCATCGTTAGAGGTTCAGGTACCACAGATACTCTACCAGTTCCAGCAACTGAAATTATATCTGTAGGGTATACTTCTAAAAAAGCTGACTTCACTGCTAATACAGACTATACTTTCTCTGAAAGTGAAGCTTCAACTCTTACTTGGAAACCAGAAGGAACTAATCCTAAACAAGGCGAAAGTTACTCAGTAACTTATACTTATAAGGTTTCAGCAGATCAATACTTACCAAGATTAATATCTAGTGCAGACGCATTAGAGGAAATCTACGGTCCAGACTTAAAGGAAGATGGAGAAGTAAATAACTTAGTTTTAGCTTCTAAGATTATATTAGAAACTGGAGCTCCTGAAATTTATGTTCTTCAAGTTGAGCAAGCTAGCTCTGATACTGTAACATCTGCAGATTATCAAAAAGCATTAGATAAGCATGCTCAATTCATAGAAGATGTATGGAGAGTAGTACCTGCTGACTTAGACGATTCTATCAATTCAGTTATTGATGGTCATATCAAGAAATGTTCTTCTTACGAAGAAAGAAAAGAAAGATGTGGTGTTTATGCAAAAGGTAACACTGATTCATTAAGTACAGCTGAAAATGTAATTAACACTATTGGTGGTGCAGCTAAATCAAAAGCTAGCGAAAGAGTTAGCATGGTTTACCCAACAAAAGCTACAAGAGTTATGTCAGATGGTTCTATCATGGAAGTAACTGGTCAATTCATAGCCGCTGCATACGCTGGATTAGAAGCTTCAATGCCTTTATATCAATCAAAGACTAGAGCAACTAGCGGTGTGTTCCAAGAGTTAAGAGGAGTTCAACTTACTAGAGGTGAGAAGAACAAACTTGCAGAATGTGGTGTTATGATATTTGAGCAACCAGCTGGAGCAGGAACAAATATCGTTTGTAGACACCAATTATCTACAAATATGGATTCTGCTGAGTACAGAGAAAACTCTGTATTAGCTTGTAAGGATTACGTTGCTAAGTACTTAAGAGGAATCTTAGATACTTACATCGGAAAGTACAACATAACAGCAGATACAGTTAGTAAAGTTACTGGATCAATAAATTCTGGTTTAAGTACTTTAGCTAAACAAGGATATATCTTAGAGGGTGCATTAAGAGGATTAGCTCAAGATGAAGAAAACCCAGATACTTTAATCGTAGATGTAGAGATTAAAGTTCCATATCCATGCAACTACATCAAATTAACTATAATATCTGAATAGGAGTGATATAAATGTCAAGAGGAATGGCTGATAAATGGGAATTTAAAGATTCTCACTTAGACCCAACTATAGATGCCGCTGATAGCAATAAATTCTTATCAGCTGCTAGATGTGTTTTATACGTAAAACCAGCTAGTAAAAATGGTGCTAATGACAAAGATGAATTTGTTAGAGTAGGTGTTGTTCAAGGTTACAGCTGGGGTGAAAACAAGCAAATGGAAATGATATTTGAATTAGGTTCAGATATCCCATACTTCATTCCTGGAAGAACTACTGGACAAATTCAAATCCAAAAAATCTTATTATCTGGAGAAGACTTCTTAAATCTTGTATATCAAGATAGTTCAACTAATGGTGGTAAAGTAAATCCATCAGAATGGAAGAGAAGCTTAAGAGATGTTAACATCCCATTTGACTTAATGTTCGTATTCTATGGAGAAGGTTCTACTGGACAATACGACGCTAAGTACTCTAGATTATTCAAGAACTCTTGGATTCAATCAAGACAAGAAAGTATATCTTCAGGACAAATAATTGTTGCTGAATCAGTATCAATTGTTTACGAATACTGCTCAAATTATACTTTCGCTAAATAGCATTTAAAAAGAAGGCTTTCAAGCCTTCTTTTTTTACTATATAATTAAAATATAATATTAATTGGAGGGATAACAATGGAACAAAACAAAGAAGAAAAAAATGACATAACTCAAGACTTATCTATGATATTTGAAAACTTTATAAAAACAGGAGTTGTAGAAAAGGAAAAAGAAATAGTTCCTGGTTTCAATATAAAGGTTAAAGTATTAAATACAGGAGAGTTACTTGTTGCAGAATCTATAATGAATAACAGCAGTGCTCCAGCAGATATCGTTGCTAGGGTTAGGGCAGCAAGCATCCTATCTCAAGCAATACTTATCCTTAATGGCTCCCCTGTAGAGAGGGAAGATTTAACTAAAGAGGACATAAGGGTAAGAAGGGCAATGCTTTACACTGAGCTTCTAAAAATGCCTGCAATGGTAATACACAAAGCGTATGAGTTTTATATTGAATGTGTTGAGGAGCAAAATAGTAAGTACAACAATATAGGTGAAACTATAAAAGATATGCAAAATTTTTAGAAACACCCTTTGGAAACATAGTGGCTACTGTCTTATATCATAAAAATGGTGTAATTACAGAAGATAGATTTCAGGAAATGAATATTATCCAATGGATGTTCCATTATTTTGAGATTATGAAATTCAACAAAGAGGAAAGAAAATTATTCATAGAAAGCTTAGAGGATATCCAAACAAGTATCCAGGCTTTCTATTTACTTGTTGATAGTAAAAATGGTCCTAAGATGATAGATACTCTTCTTGATATCAAAAAGAAAAGGGTGGATAACCAAGATGCCACAACTACTGACAGTGTACCGTCTAACAAGGATAATAAGGATGAAAATCTACCAGATTTATTATCTGATGAAGATAAGGAATTATGGTCATTCATGCAAACATTACCTGAAACTATGACTCCAGGAGAGGGAATGATTGAAGAAAGAAAGCCAATACTTCCAACAAGAAGCAAGAAAGCTATCTTGGAATCTCAAACTAAAGTGGTAGATACAATTAAAGAAGAAGAGAAACCTAAGCTTGGGTTTTAATAAAGGAAGGTGATTTCGATGGAACAAAGAGACTCACTAAAATCAGAATTGCAGAATCTAACAAGATTGCAGGGTGAGCAAATAAATATACTTAAAGATATGTCTAGCAAGCAAACAGAGCAAACAACGCTAGAGCAGGCAAGACAAGTACATCAGCAGGCTAATTTTAATACACCATCAATGTATCAGTATGCCGCACCCACTCAAAGTAATCCATTTGGAACAACACCTATGAGTAGCCCATACGGAAATCCGTATGGCACAACTTATAGGAACTTCAATCTAAATGGTAAATTCGGAATGCTTGATGTATTAACTCCAAATAGTCAAATGTCCTTAACAAGCAGAACTTTAGCTTCGATGGATCAAGGAACTAAATTTACACAAGCAGGAGTTGCCGCAGTGGGAGCAGGGCTTTCTGCTGGAGCTACATGGGGGCTTGGAGCAATGCTACCTGGATTAGCTGGAATGGGACTAGGTATGGTTGGTGGAGTTACAGCGGGTGCATATGTAGATATGACATCTGAACAGATTAAAAAGAACTCAGCACTTAAAAAATATCTATACAAAAATTCCTCAATGTTTATAGATCCGTTTGAATCAAACAATGATAGAGGTGTTGCTGGGTTTTCAAGAAAAGAATCAGAGGAAGCTGCCAACTTTGTACTGACTATGAATGATGAGTTCTATATGAGCGATGATGACACAATGATGTTACTTCAAAAGTTCACAGAAGGTGGTCTATTAAAGGAGTCTAAGGACTTAGATACATTTAAAGAAAAAATGAAAACCCTTACCAAAACAGTTAAAGAGGGTGCATTAATGCTTAATGAAACCTATGATAGCATTGCTGACCTTATGGCTGAAATGAGAGCGGCAGGTATAGATCAAAAGAATTTTAAAGACATTATGAGTTCAGGTTCACTACTAGGAAGTTTACTTGGAACTGATGGGTCAGAAACACTGAGAGATTTTCTACATTGGGTTAAGAATTTCAATGCTGGTACAGGTAATGATAATGATAAGACGTATGATAGATTAGAAAACACAAGTATCTATATGAGTCAATGGTATGATGAGCTTAAAAATGCAAATCCTAAAGACTTAAATTTTACTGATAAGCAAAACTTAAACATGATAGAGAATTTAGGTGGAGCAGCAGAGGCCTCTAAATACACGCTTGCATTGATGGAGAAGATGGTTGAAAAAGAACAGTTTAAAAATGTCGGAGTCTCATTCTTTGATTACGATGCTGGAAAGGGAGAGTTCGTATTTAATGATAAGAACTTCAAAGACTTTACTAAGGGTAATATGTCTCTTCAAGATATGTATGCTGCATCTACTAAAAAGCTACAAAAATTAGAAGAAGAGGGACACGGTAGCGCTGTAGCTTTATGGAATAATCAATTCGCATCATATTTCAAGGATAACTTAAAAGATGGAAATATGGCTGACTTTGTAGGTAGAGTATTAACAGCTTATACTAATGACCCATCCCTAAGAGCACAAGGCTATGATTATAGAGGAATACTAGGTATGATGGGAGTTACTGATGCCGCCAATCAAAACCTTTTAACTGGGTTCCTAACATATAAAGATGCCAACCCTAAACTTGCACAGCAAGTAAAGCTTCAAGATATATGGCAACAGCAAACAGCACAAAAGCTTGCAGAAACACCATCTTTCACAGAACAATTCAAAAGTGGCTGGGAAAAGATAAAAGATGGTATGACTGGTTGGGCTGTTAACTTAGACAATGCATTAGGGGGAATGGTGCAAGGTATTCAAGACTGGTGGACTGGATACAAACCTATGCCTAAATATGATAATAACTTTACTACATCATCTAAAATAGAAAACATAACATATGATGAAGTTATCAGGAATACAAAACAAACCAATGATATACTTGCAGCAGGATTTTCTAGTTTAAAAGAAATGCAAGAAAAAGGATATACTGTAGATGAACAACTTTATAAATTCATGGAGAAAAAGTTTGAAGTATCTGATAAGACTGTTGAATACGAAAGAGATATTATAACTAATTGGGATGATTTATCCAAAGGAATACGAGACAACAAGGATGAAATAACGAAGATAGCCGAAAAGAATGAATTATCTGAAACCATAGTTGCCGCTTTATTTAAATATAATCAACAAAAACCTAAAGATGAACAATTAAAGATAACTTCTACGGATGATAGTTTTGCTAAAAACTTAAGTGGTAACGTATTTAACTACGGAGGGAACAATCAGTTAGCATTAGCGGCTTCACTAAGCAGTTCCACAGTAGTAGATAATGCACTTAATAAGCTAGGTTACAATGTAGAAAACTTAAGAAGTGTTGGTGCTCAAGAAAACCTTGTAAATGTTAATCTAGATAGTCTCGGATTAGACGAAGGAATAGTTAGTAAAGTAAGAGAAATACTATCTCAAAGTCTAAGTTCAGGAATAACTACTACCGGAGAAGCTGTAGCCCCTCAATCACAACAGCAAGTATACACTCAAGATTTAGGAATTAAATCAAATGTTACAGCTGATGATATCAATGCAATCATAGATAAGAATACAGCTAACAAACCAAATTCTATGATGAAAGGTATGGGTGAAACAATAATGCAGGCTTCAGAAAAAACAGGAATAGACGCTATGTATTTAATGGCTCATGCTGCATGGGAAACTGGATGGGGAACAAGTGGTATCCTTAATAATAAATATAACTGGTTCGGTATAGGAGCATATAATGCTAGTCCTGGTGAGTCTGCATACAGATTTAATGATAAAAACGATGGATTTATGGCTGGTGCTGAATGGATCAAGAGGAACTATTACGATGTAGGCCAAAACACTATATCAGGAATGATTTCTTCTCCAGGGCATAATTATGCAGTATATGATGATGGCTCACCTAACATTGGTTGGAGAGATGGTATATCTTCAATTATTATGAGTGGACTTAACCATGTAGGTAAAGGATATGGAGAAACTGTAATAAATGAAGTTGGTGGAGCAGTTCAAACAACCAAGCAAAAAGTCATGAAAGACCAATATGGTAACACATTAACAGAGGAAGAGATTCAAAAAACACAGCAACAACAATGGGCAGAGGAAGGATTTATGAATCAAACTATGTCTTCAGAATACAAAAACATGGAGAGATTCTTAAAAACAATGAATACTACAGAACTATTAAGGACTGAAAGGCCGGAAGAAAGGAATGCAAGAATAAAAGATAGTCTATCTTCTTATATGGCTAGTGGTGCTATAAAGGCAGAAAAAGATGTAGGATATAGCAATGGTCCTATAACCACAAATAAAGATAATGTAACTACTGCCGTAGATAAGCTAATTCAAAAACTTGATAGCGCCCTAGATAGCGACGCCTACGGTGATATTAATGATATTGTAAAGAAGGATAGTGGTGTTAAAGACGCTATAGATAAAGTATTATCTTATTTTACTGATAATAAATCTGGTCAAGAGTTTGTCGATGGTATTTTAAATGAAAGAAAAGTGGTCGAAAAAGGTCTTGGTGAAGGACTTGGTAGATATGAAATGCTTCAAGAATTTGGGCAGATGTATCTTGGAATAGATAAGTCCGGACTAATGAAAGATTCAGCACAATATAATGCTTCACTAGAACATGGAGTAACATCATTCTATCAAAGTGGTTTAGCAATGTTAAAAGGTTTCCTTAGTGGAGATACTGAGTCAACAGAATATCAAGCATGGGCAGGTAAATCAGCCGCAGAGCAAGAAGCTCTTTTAGAAACTCTTAAGAAACTGGAATATGCACTTGGAACTGATGGTGAAAACTCGGAAGTTGCAAAAGTAATGGAAGGTAAAACCCAAGATGATATCCATACTGAAGAGGATAATTATAAGAAGCAATTTATCCACAAAGATGATGAAGGTAAGTATTATTATGATGAATCTAAAGCTAATGAAAAGTCTACTTGGGATGATTACAATACTTGGATTGAGCAAGGGCAAAGAAGATTAAGTTTCGGTTCAGTTAGCAAACTGCTGGCTTCTGAAAATATAACAACTACTGATGAGAGTGGTGTTGAGCTGAGTATTCAAGACCTTGTTCAGAAAGTAACTCAAAATATGAATAAAGCCTCAGAAGAACAATACAAACTAATTAATGGTCAAGCAAATGACTACTTAAAAGAATTAATGACTAGCAGAGAAAGCATAATAGGTATGTCAAATTCAGAAAGACAAGACTTAGCTAGTGGCGACCAAAACACTATTGCTCAAGCCAACAACGCATACAATAAGTTCTTGGAGCAAGTAGGTAATATGATAAAGACTGGTGATGCAGCAGGGCTTAAGGAGCTTAGAGAAACTGAAAAAGAAAATGGAAGAACATTTGATGATGCCGCATTCGATAAATTTATAGACTTAGCTGAAAAAATAAAAAGCATGGATGCTAGTGAGTTTATGAAAATCTTAGAGGGTCTTAATGAAATAATGGCTCAAAGTGCTGATGTTGCTAAGACAGTAGCATTATTTACCGGGGCAGATGGTCAAGGTGGAATAGGTGAGGGATTTAGTGCTAAGTTTACAGAAGAATTAATGTCTTCAATTAAGACTGTGTTTGAAGGGACTACCTTTGGAGATAATGTAAGTTCTGGAAAATATGATGTAGCTGAAATCCTAGAAATAGTTAAAGAAGGTGGAGTTAAGGATGGTGAGGTTATCTTATCACCTGAATCACTTGATAAGATGGCATTAATTATGTCTGACGCTATGGATAAAACATTCGATGAAAGACTTAAGACCACAGGAGGTATAGAAGAATTTGAAAACTCCGCCTTATTTGATGCTTTTAAAGACGGTATTACCATAGATATTGGTGGTTCTCAATTAAATCTTGAGGATGCAATGCAAAAGTTAACAGAAGTTGCAGCTCAGGGTACAGAAGCCTCTTCTGAAGCATTAAAAGAAAGAGATGAAGTTATTGAAAAAGTTAAGATAGCATTCCAAGAACAAGTAGATAATGCTGGGGAAGTAGCTGATGACGCTTCTAAGAAATTCGAAGATGCTCATGGTAATACTGCAAAGACAGTAGATGATTTTGTATCTGCTATCCAAGAATATGATGGTGCAATCCAATCAGCAGTTAAGACTTTAAGTGGCTCTGTATCTACTATCAGCAAGAGTGTTGATGGCGTTGAGGGCAAGGTTGAAAAGCACTTAAATTGGCATAACTCTAACTGGAACCCTGCGAACTGGTTTAATGGTGGTTCTAACGGAAATTCAGTCCAAAGTGGCGAATAAACTTGTTTGCTGAAAATTAGATAATGATTTAAAATTAAACTAGGCTTAAGCCTAGTTTAATTTTTTGAAAGAAGGTGATACTATGAACGATATTTCTGCAAAAAATCAAAGATTTATAATTGAGGGTTTAAACCTACTATCATCATTAGATGACTTAAAGGGTTGCGAAGAGGAAATATTTAAATACTTAGAAGCGTATTCAGATGGCTCCATAATAGATAAAACGGAGCTATTTAAAGTTATGGGGGACGCTGAATATTTCAAGGTCAAGACAAATGATATAGTTGGAACAGTAAGTCTTCATATATCAAAAGTTCAGCATGAACAAAAAGACATTCAAGATAAACTGGACGCTGTTGATAAAAATGCATATATAGGGAGTGTTACTTTACCAGCAAATATAGTAACAACAGATTTGATACCAAACTTTGATATCACAATAACTAACTTAGGGCTACATGGTATTGATAAAAATAATGATGAGGTATACATTAAATTATATTACCCTGACCTTGTAGAATATTCCGAAAAGACCGTAGCTATACCAAGAACTATTACAGGGATAGCTGAGAATATAAAATTAACAGTAGAGGGTATGAGGTCCCCAGGAAGAAATTATCAGTATAATCTATCAATTCATGTTAGGAATAAAAAAACAAAAGCAGTATTTGGTAGACTAGAAATCAGAGGAATAAACATAAGTAAGGAGGCTGACAGTATTCATGTTGTTCAGAAGACATACGAGAGATTATAGAACAAAATTTGTAATATCTTCTGCTCGTTCAGAAGAGGCTTTTGTTCAAGGAATAGCTGATAAAGATACAATCTTATCTATCCTTGAAAGGCACTATAAACTCAAAATATTAGACACTACACCATATCATTATATTGTTACCAAGAATGAGTTCTTTGAAGTAAAATCTACAGACCTAGCTCACAACGACAACTCATTCTTAAAGACATTTAATGATGATATCAGAATATTATTAGTGGACCATAAATCATTAGAGCATAGAGTTGACTTTATATCTAATGCTATAGCGTTAGCTTCAGCTAAGCACTCAATGCCTATATTTGATTCAATAATATATTCTGAATACAAAAAGACCAGAGATGAGGAATTTGCACTAGAACAAATATGTAAAGAGGCTATTAAGAAAAGAAATGTCATAAATCCAATAATGGCAATCTATGAACATGTTGTTGAGGATGACATTATTATAAATAAAAACATAGTTCCTATCTCAAATAGAAATGGTCATACAAAACTTAAATTCATAGCCAATAAATATATGATTCCGTTAGAGGCATTAAAAAAGTTAAATGGTCATGTGAATCCTGAGGCATTAAGGTCTACAGATACTATTTTCTTACCAAGTACTATAGCTGTGTCTGCAAGGACAAGAATTTTAAATGCGAAAAAAGAAGCTGAGTTTATACTTGATAGATGTAATTATGAGCTTACGAAAGGAGTTGATTTAGTTGGCTAGTGTAGAGAACTCTACTCTGTTTGGAGGGAAGCCATACCCTAGATGGCAGGAAGGCGATTTTTCACTTCCAGGTTATCAAAATGCAAGAATAACCTTTTCAACAGTAAGTGGTGAAAAAAAGAATTATGCATGGGGATTTCTTGTATCGCCATCATCACTTAATATTCAGCACGGTAATGACATACAGGTAAACAAAACTATGGCTGGTTGGTTCTTAACAAAGGGAGGACCAGCAGTAGGAAGCTTAACAATTAGTGGATATATGCTCGATACATTGCAGTCACCAGAAAGACTTAGATTTATGGATGTATATACGGAATATGTAGAAGATAAGCAAAATAATTATATGGAGTTTTACAACAATTACTCTCAATCAATAACTATAGAGGGTACGACATATTATGGGTTGATTCAAAATGTGCAAATGTCTAAATCCGCAAATCAACACTTTATGTACCAGTATACTATCTCAATGGTATTCTATAAAACAACCAGAGCATATGCTATAAATGATTCTTTATCAATGACAAAGAATGATATGTGGAAGCAGATGGGTGTATCAACATCTGATACAAGACAATTAACATCAGTAACTAGCGATTCTACTATCCAGATGTCTAAAGGAGTAGCTAGTATATTACAAGGACGAACATCATAGGAGGTTTTTAGTATGAGAAACATAAGCAAACCAGCAGTAGTTTCAAATCATGGATTTGCTATATTCTTTGACAACATAAGGGTTGACCAATTCGTTAAGGACTATACAACATCAATGGGTGTGGATGCTTCAATAGGTACAGCCACAATAAACATGATTTACGTTCCTGATTTCGATAAAGTTATACACGATTATAACTTATCAAACATCAAGAGTGTATCAGACCAGGCAAGTAAGCAATCCTCACCAGCACAAACTACGCAAAAAGTTCAAAAAGCAGAAGTTGTCAACTGTTGGCACTTAACTATAAGACAAGGCCCTGGGATGGACACTCCAGCTATAGCGTGGGTTGATGCAGGAGATATATTACCTGTGCATGGAAGAGGAGGTAATGATAATTACTGGGTAAAGGTAACATCCACAAATGGTAAGACTGGTTGGACAGGAAGTAAATATTTAAGAATATTTGAAGAAACTCAAGCAGTAACAAGTGGTGGTGGTGGCAGTAATTCCAGTCAGATAGTCGTAGGTTCTAAGGTAAGGGTTCATGGAGATAGATATGCTACAGGTGAAAAGATACCCGGTTGGGTTAAGGAAAGAACACATACTGTTATGCAAGTAGGAAGTGGAAAAATCCTTTTAAGAGAAATTTATAGTTGGGTTTATACTAATGAAGTAAGTCTTGAAGGCGCTGTGGCACCACGAAATACTACAAATGGAGATAGCACTATTCAAGATGGGATAACTGCAACATTAGATGATGGTGTTGAATACATGACGAATGTAAGAATATTTGTCAAAAATATATTTAATGGTAAGTATGTTCAGATATTTGGAGGTAACATAACAAGTAAATCTACAACATATACTGGTGCTGAAAAAACACTATCATTCCAATGTCAGGACTTCATGAATTGGTTAACAAGAACTATTTGTCCAATAGCAGTTCCTTACGATGGAACGCTCCAAATAGCAGATAGACTTAAGTGGAAAGCACAAGGTATTGATTTGGATAAAGTAAGATCCGTTAACTCTATCAAAGACATAACATTTAAAGGCAAGACATTATCACAAACATGGCAAATAATATCCAGTCAAACAATTAGTGCAAACAAGATATATTCTGCTTCAGATACTGTATCAGCTTGGGATAATGCATTGAATAGAGTTGTTGTTATGGGTGATATTGATGAGAATCTTAGAAAAGCAGAAGTTGTGGATTTTATGATTACTACATCGACAACCCAAATTAACTCAACATATGTAATGATGAATGATATATTAAGAACCCTAATGTTTGAGTTCTATCAAGATAGAGATGAAACAATAAGAATTAAACCTCCATTTTGGAATGAGCATGTTCTTAGAAATCATGTAATTGACACATCACTAATAATGTCATTTACAGAGAGTACAAATTATAATCAAATGTACACAAGAGTAATAGCAACAGGAGGATTAGAGGAGTGGCATAAAACAGAGGGGCTAGATGACTTTACAACGTCGTTATTAACTCCAGTAGTAGTTTATACCTCTAGTGGTATCACAGCTAACTCTGGGCCCGTTGTAGTTACTTCTAGCACTACTGCTTCAGTTGGAGGTGGTACTGGAAGTAATATAGCTACTTCGGCAGTGGCAGTAGCAAAGCAGTATATAGGAACTCCTTATGTTTGGGGTGGAGCAGCCCCAGGAGGATTTGATTGTTCTGGATTAGTGTATTATGCATATAAACAAGCAGGGTATACTGGATGGACAGGAAGAGAGACAACATATACATTACTAGAAAAGGGTAGAAGAGTTGCAAGTGCAAATGATTTAAAACCAGGAGATTTATTATTCCCACATAGTGGCCACGTAGTAATGTATATTGGAAATAACCAAATCATTCACGCCCCTCAAACTGGTGATGTTGTAAAAATAGAGACAATGCAGCCTAGACATTACAAGCTTGATAAGAGAAGATATGTTGAATGGGATGGTGTTGGTAATACATCGCCAACAGAGTATGTGAAGCCAGAATCAATAGGTCCAGATTCATTACTTCAACCAACATTTATTGAAAAGAAGTATGGTCCATTAATATATGATGCTTCACAACCTTTGATTAAATTTAGCACGTCTGGGGCTACAGACTCTTCAAGTGCTTATGATGCGCTATCAAAGTATGCTAGATTTATGCTTAATTACTTAAATTCAAGCGTAACGATGTCATCAATGCAAACAATAGCAATGCCTTGGCTAAGACCCGGTTTTAATGTATGGGTTGATCCAGTAAGAACAGATAAGGTATTTTATATAAATAACATATCTCACTATGGTAATGCTCAAGGTAATTTTACAAACTTAAATATGACAATGGGAAGAAGAAGGACAGATTTTATAAATAAAAAGGATATGGTAGGGGCATTAAACCCAGGAAAGTCAGATGATATATTTGTTAATAAGCTAAAAGTTACTCCAGAGCATTTCGGAACTGTTTGTAATTACGATGAGGTGCTTAACAAAGTTAATGCTTTTTACAATGATAATTCCTCTTCAACTAAGGAGTATAGACCATCAGACCCATACTATACTTACTTGTATGGAGCCGATGGAGGAAAACCTCAGTATAACGAAACTACTGCGGCTTCTTCATCATCATCAGGCTCATCATCAACTGGTACAGTATATAATGCGCCATCAGGATTAAGAGTTAGAAGTGGTCCAGGGACAAATTATTCACAAATAGGTTCTGTATGGAATGGGAATACAATCACAATCCTCAAATCTCAAAATGGATGGCATAATATAAACTATAATGGAAATAGTAATGCATGGGTTAGTGGTGAGTATGTTCGAGTATCATCATCATCAGGCTCATCATCAACTGGTACAGTATATAATGCACCGTCAGGATTAAGGGTTAGAAGTGGTCCAGGAACAAATTATTCACAAATAGGTTCTGTATGGAATGGTAATTCACTTACGATTCTTAAATCTCAAAATGGATGGCATAATATAAACTATAATGGAAATAGTAATGCATGGG
>ERZ1026876.686-NODE-686-length-19389-cov-7.582497_pt1 | contig 19389 bp, 25 predicted proteins | sample MGYA00380168_ERZ1026876 | MGnify/ENA primary metagenome ERZ1026876 (study PRJEB33269, sample SAMEA4719804) | human gut metagenome | biome: human-associated habitat; feature: organic feature; material: feces | place: Cameroon | collected 2013-10 ... | reverse complement strand
CAGACCGTGAAGCTGGGATATTATGCCCAGGAGATCGACGACACCATGATGCATCCGGAGCAGAGAGTTATTGATTATATCCGGGATGTGGCAGAATATATCACCACGGAGGATGGACAGATCACGGCAGCGAGAATGCTGGAGAGGTTCCTGTTTTCCGGAGAAGACCAGTACGGGCAGTTGGGAAAACTGTCTGGTGGAGAACGGCGCAGATTGCAGTTATGCAAGGTCCTGATGGGGGCACCGAATGTCTTGATTCTGGATGTAAACTGTAGTACCCCTTTGAGGTGTGCATAGAGTGTATCGTGTAATAAAATAGGTGTAAAAGGAACTGTATACACCAAATATTATAAAACAGTGTATAGTGTTATAGAGAGCAGAGCAAGTAACCAACAAAATAAATTGGTTGCTTTTTTTATTGCATAGAAGAGAAGGAGATTGGAGAATGGATTTGGAGAGACAACTGGAGATGCAAAGAAAAGAGACAAGTAGTGCATTGAGGATTTTATTAGGATATGCAGATAAACTTGCTGTAAAAGACTTGGAGAAAAACCGGGAAGGATTAGAACAGTTAAAAAGGTTCTCAATGAACATGGCACAATTCTTTTGTGTGGAAGGACATGAACGTGGCTGCGATGACAGGATTATGGAGAAATACATTCAGCCATATGAGAGAATGCTGACAGGTGATAAGAATGCATTATCCGGAGTAGAGCATGATAATATTTCCAAAGAGAACATGGAAGAGTTTCTGACCGCAATAGGTAGATATAAGCTGGAGATGCTGAATGATTATAATCCTGTTTATGATGAGGATTTAAGTTTCTGTGATAAGATTATGAAAGACATCGTGCATCAGTATATTTATGATAGCGAGGTATACCAGCGACTGATGGCAGGTAAAGATGTATCGCAGAAGCAGGAAGCGGATTGTGAAACAATGACAGATATTACAGAAGAACAGAATGGACAGATTATGCAGGGGATGTAGTTGAAAACATCCGTAGAAAGAATTGCAGAATAGTAGAGAGTAAAGAGAGTAATCGAGTCATATTGATTGCTTTTTTTATTTTATAAAAATGCAGAGAAAAGGAGGAGCTGTATAAAAAATTTGAAGGAAGGAGGGAGAGAGAATACCAAAACCGGGAACGCAGGTGGAGTATAAAGGGAAAAAATATGTCTCACTCAAGGAACTCAGTAAAGATATTAATGTTCCCTATTCGCCATTGATGCACAGATATTATAGGACAGGAGATATTGAGGATGCAGTTTTATGGGCAGCAAATGCGGAGGAAAAGAAAAAATCCTATGTCTTATGGAATCGACAGTATGAAAATGTAAACAGTATTGCATTAGCGTTTGGATTGAATGCGGGTTCTATATTTGCAAGGCTGAAGGAAAACGAATCGCTGGAAGAAATCGTAAAAGTCTTGTTGCAAAAGGAAACGATAACTTTCCATGGAAAAGAATATAATGGTATCTCTGCACTGGCGACTGCGTACAATCATGATCCATCAATTATATTTGACCGACTGAAGTATGGTTTTGAATTGGAAAGGGCATTGCTACAGCCAATAAGAAAAATAAACCGACCTGAGTTTGAAATAACCTATCGCGGAAAAGTATATGCCAGTAAAAATGAATTATACCGGGAACTTGGGATTGCCGGAGTTTGCATTCATGAGATGATGACGAATCATGGTACAGATTTTGAAACCGCAGTGGATATTTATTGGGAAACCAAAGTAAAAGCAGGTATACCGGCGGAAGAAATGTTGTCCTATCTGCCTGTGTGTATTATACGGGGCAGATATTATAAGACGGTGGTGGAACTCGCCAATGAAATAGGTATCAGTACAAGTGCGTTGGCAACTTATAAGTACAGGCATGGGTGTGAAGGAGTTATAGATACTTTACAGGCGATGCAGCTTGAAACCAAGGAGGGATATATTTTAAATGGCAAGGTAAAAACTTATAAGGAGCTGATACAGATGGGATATACCTCATCCAGTTATAGGCAGGTTCCGAAAGCGAGCATACCTGTATACCCACAACTGCAAAAGTATGATTTTACTGAGGGTTGCGTTGATGTGATGAAAATTTATGAGGAGGTAAAACAGGAAAAATTAAATATGGAGCAGGGAATGCAGATGAATATGTAAGGTAATGGAAAGGATGGTGGTCTATGGATATTAAGCAGCAGATAGAGAAGTTCGATGCAGAAAATAAACCATTCTATATGGTTGACCATGAAGATGGTGTTTACAGTTTATGTCTTCCTCTTAGTTCACTAAAGGGTGAGTATTATGATTTTATGCAGGAGGCCTTTAATCAGTATGCTATCCGGGCAGGAGAGCCGGTAACCGATGGCAGATTTTATACGCATGGAGATGGTCATGAATGGAAGTATGTGTTTGAAAAGGCATTTGAAGGTGAGGAGAATCTGAAACAGATTACATTTGATTGTGAGGCTGGAGGGTTCTTTTGTTACTCTCGTGATTTTGATGTCCTTGCAGAGTATGGCAGGCGGTTCCGTGAAATTTGTATGAAGGAACAGGAATTTACGGAACTTGTATGCAGTGCATTGTCAGAGGACAGGCAGCCTGTGGAAGAAGAAATATCAACCGAAGGAATGACACCTTTTTTCTCTGCGGTGGCAGAACTTGCCAAAGACAAGGGATTTAAAATGCAAGGTGTAAAGGATGGTGCATTGACTCTTACCTTAAAAGGAGAGTTTGCAGTCATGGTGGATGAATCCGGAGGAATCAATTATCATCCATATGATGAAGTCTTTGATATCATGCAGGAGGTTTCAGAACTGAGAAAAAGCATTCCGCAGGAAGACATAGCACAGGGGATGCAGATGAATATGTAAGGCGGTACTTATTTTAGAAAATGAAATAGGTGCCGCCTTATTTTTGTTTGTGGAGGTAGAAATGTCAAAATTATTTTGTTTAAGTCCGGGACTTCGGATATTGGAAAGGCAGATGCAAGAGCCGCCGGGATACAGACCGAGAGGATATGGCATCTGCATCATTGAGGAGATGGACTGGAAAAGCCGTGGTAACTATTCCGAAATCGTGGACTGTGTTATCAGCCGGATGCAGTTGGAACATCTGAAGAAAAGAGTGGAGGAAATCTTCGCAGAAGTGGATAAGGAACTGATTTTCCGAAGCATGAAACACAGAAATGATTTTTATTCCCTGCTTATGGGCAAGAGGTCAAAAACATTACAGCACACACCAAACTATGCTGCCGCTGTATTTCTTTTGTCTGCGGATGAAGAACTCTGGAATAAGGTATGCAAAAATGTGTTGGATACCGGGATTTACTTTGACAGGGTAAGGCTTGGAGGGGTGATGCTGGAACAGTATATATTATTCCATGCAGCGAAGGATGTTTATAACGGAACCAAACATATCCGATTGTCGGAGCTGACTGACCGGGATTTGATACCCGATGAGATACTCAGACTCATCGTGAATGCCTTTGTCATCGAGAAGTGTGGAGTGGAAATTGTAAAGCAGGAGGTGTGGAATGCGGATTAAGGTATTAAGCGGAGGAAGAAAAAATATCGAACTGCCATTGTCGGATGCGGAATTAAATTTGCAGATGAGGCGGATTGGCATTGAGGAAACGGTACCTATGTGCAGGCTTGTGGAAGTGTCAGAGCAGGATAATCCCCTGCACAAATTTGAAGGTCAGACCGTAAACATGGATGAAGTCAATTTCTTTGCCAAGAGGATGGAAAGCCTGACGGAATATGAAAGAAAAGTTCTGTCAGCGTATGCTGAGGATTATGGTGTGGCTACCATGCAGGATTTAATCAATCTGACTTTCAGCATGAAAGGTCTTTCACTGCTTACAGATTTTTCAGATGCCAGACAGGTCGGGGAACGTCTTTACTTGGATGAATTCTTGGGAATATCAGAAGAAGAAAAAGCGCAGACCAATTTTATTGAGTTTGCAGAAAAAACCTTAAAGGAGAGCCGGGTGGAAGTCCTGCCCTATGGTGTCTTTGTAAATCATGGCTTTGAAATGCAGGAAGTATATAATGGAAAAACCTTTCCGGCATACATTGCATCGGACAAGACTGTGGCAGTTGTCGAAGTACAGAATAAAACCGGGGATACGGAGTATTTGTATTTGCCGACAGATATCTGTTCCATGAACAAGGTAAAGGAGCGGTTGCAGGTACAGGATTATTGGGAAATGACAGTAACCGGAATCGAAAACCTGCGTCTGCCGGACATCCTTGTACCGATACCGGAGGACTTAAAGGAAATTGAACAGATGACACTGTTTAATGAAATGTGTCAGGCAGTCAAAGAATTTGATGAAGTGAAAATGAATCAGCTTGCTATGGTGGCGGAGTTTACCGGTTTTAATGATTTTTCAGATGTGGCTTACATAGCAACCCATCTTGGGGAGTTTGAGGTTAATCCATTCGTGCATAACGATGAGGAGTATGGAAAATTTCTGGTGACAGAGTCGGGATTGTTTGATGTGGATGAACTGTTGCTTCCCCATATCAATTACGCATCCTTTGCCGCTGATAAAAAGGAGGGAACTCTTGCAGCGAGCGGATATGTGGAAGGAGGCTTTGTGGGAGCCACCAGACCGATAGAGGAGTATGGACAATACAAGGGAGAGTTTGCTGATCCACTGGAACTTGACTATGACTGCTTTGAAAAGTTCTGTTTGTTCAGTCCTCTCACAGCGAACCTGATGGTGGAAGGTGTGGATGAAGGAAATTTATACCGCAGTGACCTGACACAGTATGCGGAGGTAATTGCGGAAGCCATTGCCAGAGAAGATTGTGTGGGAGAAGAGGCAAGAGGACTCATGCATTACTTTGATGAAAGCCGGGAAGTGGCAGCAAAGGTTATGTCGGCACATCCCAAGGTGGCAGAGATAAACGGAGAACTGTATGGTGTTCTGGAATGTAAAATCAGTGAGCCGCTGACAGAGGAAGAGATTAAGGTGCTGAAGGATTACTGGACCGGGCAGATGAGTGACGGATGGGGTGAAGGCTTTGAACAGCGTCCCATTGATGTGGAAGATGGAGAAATCTATGTCAGTTTCTGGAACAGTGCGGACTTTTGGAATGTCATGACGGAGGAAGAACTAATGGGAGGACAGGCTCAGGGAATGGATTTGTGCTGTTAAAAAATATTGTGCTAGATATATTGAGAAGTCTGTAGTATTGTGTGTCCTGACAAAAAGGAAGGAGGAACAGACCTATGGAGGAAAGAGAAGATATTTTTTATCAGTTTTTTCAGGAATTGATTGAGAGTTATCGGCATGACATTTTGCAGAGAGAGGATGCTAAGGAGCTTGCCCAGAAAGAAATTGGACTGTGGAATCAGATAAGGGAAAGATTTGGCGGAATGGGTTCAGAGGATCATAAGTTAATCAGTGAACTGACAGGCTGTATTCTGGATATTAGCTGTATCAAACAGGAACAGTTATACTTGCAGGGTGTTAAGGATGGCATCCGGCTGAAGAGGAAGATTAAAGAAATTGAGGAAGGAGAATCATGTTAAGAAGAGAAGAAGTAGAACGCATTAAGGAACAGTACCCGAAAGGTACGCCCATTCGTCTTTACAGCATGGAAGGGGAGCAGACAGTGCCGCCGGGGAGCCGGGGAGTTGTAGACCATGTGGATGACATCGGGCAAATCCATATGAAGTGGGAGAACGGAAGCTCCCTTGCATTAAATGTGAAAGAAGACCGCTTCGATATCATCACACAGCAGGATGAATTATGTGAAAAGAAAGAGCAGGAGTTTATTGACAAGATAAATGAAATCTTGAACAAGACAAACTTCCTCTTCTTAAATACGTCTTGCAATACAGGGGACACAACCTATGCTGCGGAGACGCTCCTTGCCATGCATCAGGCATTCGAGGAAGTGTATGGAGAAGGGTATGTGGATGAAAGCTATGGCATGATTATGATGCCTGCGGTGGTAAGAGGAAGGGAATCCGGCATACAGGCCCTTGCCTTGGTAACACTGGACTTGGAATCATCCGGTGAACATTGGGGGACTACATTCCTTACACCGGGAGGACCGCTGGTGCAGGGGCATGCAGAACTTACGGAGGAGCAGAAGCGTGCCATCAGGGAATACTATATTCCTTACGATTATTGGTACACACCCCTTGTGGAGCGTGACCACCATGTGAACTTTACGGATATGCCGGAGTCAGTTGCAGATATCCGCAGGCTGGTGGATGAATCCTTGGTGACAGGACAGGCACAGCAGATGGAGGGACCGAAATAAAGGAGAGGAGGAAATAATTGAATAGCATTATCAGTTGGGTAGGCGGTAAGAAGGCACTCCGTGACCTGATATACCTGAGAATGCCAAAACACTATGACCGCTACATAGAAGTATTTGGCGGAGGCGGATGGGTTTTATTTGGAAAGCCGCCTGATAAATGTATGGAGGTTTACAATGATTTCAATTCGAATCTTGCAAACCTCTTTTATTGTGTCAAGGAAAGACCGATGGCACTGCTTCGGGAATTGTCTTTCCTGCCGCTTAACTCCAGGGATGAGTTTGTGACACTTCGAAAATTCCTTACGATGGAAGAATTCAAAAGTGAGCATCTGGCAGAGGAACTGGAGATAGCAACTCATTTTCTGAAAGAGCCGGAGGCAACGGAAATTTGTGACATCCTTATGGAACGAGCAGTAGTCGGGGATGTGAAAAGGGCGGCGGCCTTTTATAAGATTATCCGCTACAGCTATGGAAGTGGCTGTACCTCTTATGGGTGCCAGCCATTTGACATAAGGAAGACCTTTACTATTCTCTGGGAGGCAAACCGGAGGTTAAAAGATACCGTGATTGAAAATAAAGATTTTGAGGCACTCATCCGTCAGTATGACAGACCGAATGCCTTTTTTTATTGCGATCCACCGTATTTTGAAACCGAAGGGCATTATGAAGTGGTGTTCCGCAAAGAAGACCATGTAAGACTTAGGGATACGCTGGCAGGCATCGAGGGGAAATTCATGGTCTCCTACAATGACTGTGAGTACATCAGGGAATTGTATCAGGACTTTCAGATAGAAGCGGTGACACGAATCAACAATCTGGCACAGCGCTATGACAACGGAAGTGAGTTTCCGGAGGTGCTGATTGCTAACTATGACATGGAAGAAAGAAGAAAGAGCCTGCCGATGCAGATGAATCTGTTTGAAATGTTTGACGAGCAGAAGGCTTCTGTGTGGCATGGCAGTAGCAGGAAGGAGGACGAAGATGATTCAGTTAGTGGAGATAACAGGAGTGCTGAATGAGAAAGGCTGTATTGAAATTCCCGTTGTACTGCTTGCACAGACAGGCATCTGCATCGGGGAGGAGGTAAATCTGATTTATCTTGCCGCAGGGGAGAAGGATTACCGCAATGAATCAAGGGAATTTATGTTGAAAAGAGCAGGGGAAAATCCATTGGAGGAGCTGCAGAGTGGGGAAACGGAGTTGAAACTGCCGCCACAGTTACTTACAGATGCACACATTCCCTTGAATGCAGACTTGGACATTGTCTGCTTGGATGGAAAGATTGTGATTCTCCCTACGGAGGATGTGGAGTCAGAGGATGTACCCAAAGAACTTCTGGATATTTGTGCAGAGCTTGGCATTCCCAGAGAAAAAGTAAACATTGTTTTGCGTATGACCGAGGAGGGAAGCGATGAAAAAGCCGGTGTATAAGCTGTTAGATGAAAAGGGCAGGGTACTGATACCTCTTGAAATGCGACAGAAAGCGGAGATGGAGAAAGGGGATATCTTAAAGGTTTCCATAAACTCCGGGAAGATTGTCATATCCAAGGTAGACATTTTAGAGGTAGGAAAGCAGGATGTAGAAGCTGTGGAGGCTTATGTCCATGCAGCCGTAAAGACCATGAGCCATGAAAAACAGGTGGCACTTGCCGCAAGGATTTTGAAACTTGCACAGCAGGAGGGAGGAGCGGATTGCTAAAAAGTAAATACAAGGCCTTTGAAATTCAGGATGACAAGGTCAGTGAAACGGTGGTGGAAGGAAACCTGATAGCCATTGCAGATTTTATTAAAAATTGCACGGAAGGGAGCATTATCACCATCCACACGTTAGATGGAGAGCCATTTTTAATCGGGCTGTCCAAATTATTCCTGTATTGTGAGGACAATGAGTTCCTAAATAATCAGTTGATACCGTATCTTCGTGGGATATGAATGGAGAAGCAGTATGAAAAACATATATTTTCGTGATGGAATCCTTATCTACTATGGAAATCCGGCAGGTTATCTGTCAGAGGGAACGGTAGTGTTGGATTCCATTTTTGATAAAGAGGAAATCATAGCTTTCCTGTCCGGGAAAGAAAAGCTGGCAGTGGAAATAAGGTCAGGAGTCTATGACCGTCTGTCAGAGGGTGGTGGGATGGAAATGACAGTGGAAGCGGCTAAAGGAAGGAGGATAAGAATCTATCAGCTTAAACAGGACAGTCCGTTTATGATGCGGTTTATCAGTCTGGCAGAAAGGGAAAAGAGAGGCTTTGAAAAACCACAGCAAAAGGAGTATGTGCTTGTTTACGAGGGAGAGGTGGATACCTTCAGTCTGGAAGATGTCTGGGAGAAGTTTGGCAGAAGGGTGCCAAGGGACTTTGAAGGACATGCATTATCCATATCTGACGTGGTGGAGTTTTCGGACGAGATGGCAAGCCGCTATTTTTATGTAGAGCCGAAAGGCTTTGCGGAAATTGTATTTAAATCAGAATAGCCGGAAGGCGGAAAGGAAGAACATGGCAGGAAAAGGAACAAAAAATAACCAGCAGAATACACAGGGCGAAGCACAGTCCGAACAGGCGAAACAGACACAGCCTCTTGATTTTGATGTACGCATCCAGTCCATCAAACCCAGTGATGCAATCAAAGGTACCGCAAGTGTAAACATTAACGGAGCCTTTGCCATCAGAGGAGTCAAGATTATTGAGGGTAGTAATGGATTATTTGTATCCATGCCCAGCTACAAGGTAGGGAATGAGTATAAAGATATCTGTTTCCCTATTACACCGGAATGCAGAAAGCAGTTGAACGACGCAGTCCTTGGTGCCTATGAACAGGCACTTACACAGAGTCAGAACAGTATGGCAAAGCATCATGAAATGCAGCAGGCACCGGAAGGTCAGGCAATGGACATGACCGGTATGTAAAAAAAATAACCAGAAAAATAAATTGAAATTATATGGAGGAAAAATCAATGAGAAAGATGATGAACAAGGTAGTAGGAAACATGAAGGTAACCGTAGCAAAGGCAGCAATGCTGTTGAAGGATAAGAAGGGAGAAAACTATGTGGATACCGCAGTTAAGATTTTGATTGCGGTGGTGATTGGTGCCCTCTTGCTTGCCGGTTTGTATGCCCTCTTCGGAGATGTGGTAATGCCTACTCTTACCAGAAGAATTCAGGAAATGTTTAATTACGCAGGCTAATGTCAGGGAAAGAAGGAGGAAGAGAGTATGCCTAGAAACGCAGCTACACAGAATAATAACACAGAGAATATGGAACAGCAGGTACCTTTTAAGGTGACCATCACAGAGCATAACCCGGAGAGAGGTGTGCTTGCCAATGCAGATGTAAATGTGGCAGGCATTATGACGATCCGTAACGTGAAGATTAAGCAGGATGACTATGGTCTTACCGTGACCATGCCCCGAACCAAGATGCCTCACACAGAGCAGTATAAGGACTCCGTGTATTTTGCGGACAAGTCCATGAAACAGCAGTTTGACATGGCAGTGGAAACAGCTTATCAGGAGAGTGTTCAGACACAGACAATGGAACAGGATGAGCCGGAAGAGGGCATGGAGCAGGAAGAAGACGCCGGCATGAGCATGGGAATGCAGTAAGTGGAAGGGATGATAAGGCTTACCCTATTTTTTCTCGTTCTGTCTTTGGCGGCAGTCTCTGATATCCGAAAGCGAATGATTCCGGACTGGATGCCGTTTTTGATTGCCGGGGTAAGTCTGTTTCCACCAGAGCCTGTTTATCTGACAGGACTTCTTGTGGCATTACCGCTGCTCATTGCAGGAATCACTGTAGGAGGTATTGGAGGAGGCGATATCAAACTGACAGGAGCCTGCGGATTGGTGCTTGGGTTTGAAAGAACCCTTGCTGGACTTCTGATGGCACTAAGTTTTTTGTTACTGTTTCATGTAGTAAGGCAGTGCGTAAGGAAAATAAGAAAAGTGAATTGTGTAGCAGAGAAGGAACAGGCATATCCGCTTGTTCCTTTCTTACTGCTTGGGATGTTAATAAGCGTCCGGATGGGAGGTTAATTGTGAGAAAGAAATTAGTAGTAGTCGGGATTCTGGCAGCCATTGCAGGTGTGGTGGCTGCAGTATGTAAGAACCGCAAGAAATATACAAAGGTAAGAACAAATTATTAGGAGGAATCGCAAAATGAAATTATTTAAGAACAGAACCGTGCTGGGGATTTTCTGTATTGCAGTGTCCCTGATTATCTGCTTTGCCATCACACCCCTTGTCAATGCTGGCTTATCCAAGAAGGTTACCATTGTCCGTTTCAATAGGCAGGTGAATGAGGGTGAAGAGATTACAAGAAGTATGTTGGACGAGGTAGAGGTAGGAAATCATAACCTACCGGAAAACGTGATAAGAAATATTGCAGATGTGGAGGGAAAATATCTGACTGCAACTGTGTATGCAGGAGATTACATTCTTACGGATAAGATTTCCGATGAACCTGCCGCTGAGAACAAATATCTTTACAGCTTAAATGGGGAAAAGCAGGCCATGTCCATTACCATCAATACCTTTACGGAAGGCTTGTCCGGCAAATTAAAGAGTGGTTATATCGTATCCGTCATTGCACCGGATTACCTTGGCAGTGGAGAAACCATAATCCCTGTGGAACTCAAATACGTGGAGGTCATCGCAGTGACAGCCAAGTCCGGCTATGATGCCAACACCGGGGAAAAGTTGTCAGAGGAAGATGAAAAGGAACTGCCTTCTACAGTAACCATTCTGGTAAGACCGGAGCAGAGCAAACTCCTTGCCAGATTGGAAGCCGAGGGAGAAATCCATTTATCTTTGGTGTTCCGTGGAGATGCAGATAAAGCTTCGGAATTTATCAAGGCGCAGGAACAGGTGCTGGATGAAATAAAAGCAGCGGAGGAGGCTGCCATGCAGGAAGATGGTGCGACTGAAGAAGATGGTCAGCCTGTTATGAATGCAGACAGTCAGGAAACCACAGAGGAAGAAGAAACAAGTACAGATGGGGAGGAATAGAACGTGAACTTTAAACAGAACTCTCTGTTTACGAGAAATACAGGATTTGATGAGGAACAGGCAGATGTGCAGGGTGGTGTGCTTGCCGTATGGGGGAGTCCATCCTCCGGCAAGACAACGGTTTCCGTAAAGCTGGCAGATTATCTTGCCAGAAAAAAGAAAAATGTACTGTTAATTTTCGCAGACATGACCACGCCACCCCTGCCCTGCATTTGTGCAGCCGGAGACTTGGAAGGAGAAAAGTCCCTGGGGAGCATCCTTGCTGCCACCCATGTGACAGAAAACCTGATTAAGAAAAACTGTATGTTTTACAGAAAGAATGATTACTTAAGCATGATTGGTATGTTAAAGGGAGAGAATGTGTTCACTTATCCGCCTTATGACCAGACACAGGCAGCGGAGTTGATTGAGCAGGCAAGAGAGGTGGCTCCTTTTGTCATTATTGACTGCGGAAGCACCATTGCTTCGGATGTGTTGTCGGCGGTAGCACTGATGGAAGCGGATACGGTCTTAAGACTGGTAAACTGTGATTTAAAATCCATAAGTTATCTGTCCTCACAGTTGCCATTGCTTCGTGACAACAAATGGGATGCGGACAAGCAGCTTAAGGTGGCATCCAATGTAAAACAGCAGGAGGCCAGCAGTCATATGGAACAGGTGCTTGGCACTGTTTCCTTTCAGATTCCCCACAGCAGGGAAGTAGAAACACAGTATCTGGAGGGAGATATGCTGGCAGAACTTGGACTGAAGGAGAGCAGGGCATTCAGAAAAGAGATTGAGAAAATCAGCAAGGAGGTGTTCGGTGTATGATGGGAAATAACCAGAATTTATTTTTTTCCCCGGAGGAAAAAGGCAGGGCATTCTCCGATGTGTTAAAGGAAGTGCAGGAGTATATCTCCAGCAAGTATTCAACACTCATGGTGGAAGGCGGAAACGATGAGGTAAAACAGCAGGTCAAGAGATACATCTCAAAGTACATAGCAGATTATCGAATTACCGTAAAGGGAAAGACAAGGGAAGAACTAATCGATGACCTTTATACGGAAATGGCAGAGTTTTCTTTTTTAACCAAGTACATATTCGGAACAGGCATTGAGGAAATCGATATCAACTCATGGAGGGATATTGAAGTACAGTATAGTGATGGCAGATGTGAGAAGATGGAGGAACACTTTGAGTCCCCGGAGCATGCCATCAATGTGATCCGAAGAATGCTCCATGTGTCCGGCATGGTGCTTGATAATGCATCCCCGGCAGTCCTTGGGCATTTGAGTAAAAATATCCGTATTGCGGTATTAAAGACACCTCTTGTGGATGAGGATGTAGGTATTGCAGCTTCCATCCGAATCGTAAATCCCCAGAGCCTCAAAAAGAGTGACTTTGTGGATGGAGGAACCGCTACTGATGAAATGCTGGATTTTCTGGCAGAATGTCTGCGTTATGGAATCAGTATCTGTGTGGCAGGAGCCACCAGCTCCGGCAAAACAACTTTAGCAGGGTGGCTCCTTACTACCATTCCCGATAACAAGCGTATCTTTACCATTGAGAACGGAAGCAGGGAGCTGGCTCTTGTCAGGGAGAAGGATGGAAAGGTAACCAACAGCGTCATCCATACCCTGACCAGATTCAGCGAAAATGAAAAGCAGAACATCGATCAGGATATGCTTCTTGATATGGCCTTACGTTTCAACCCGGAGATTATCTGTGTGGGAGAGATGAGAAGCTCGGAAGCATATACAGCACAGGAGTCTGCAAGAACCGGGCATACAGTGCTTACCACCATTCACAGTAACAGTTGCGAATCTACCTACAGTCGAATGAGAACCCTGTGTAAGAGAAAATACGACATGGATGATGAGGTGCTGATGGATTTGGTAACGGAGGCATTCCCCATCGTGGTATTTACCAAGCAGCTTGAGAACAAGAAAAGAAGGCTCATGGAAATCATGGAGTGTGAAATCACACCTGATGGAAAGAGACATTTTAATTCCCTGTTCCGTTATGAGATTACGGAAAACCGAGTGGAAGGAGATAAATTCATCATCAACGGAACCCATAAAAAGGTGTGCGGTATTTCAGAGAGCTTAAAAAAGAGGTTCCTTGAAAACGGAATGCCCAGGGAAGTGTTAAATAAAATAACGGGAGGAGGTGCAAGCGTATGCTGACAATGCAGGTAATGGCCTGTATGGGTATCATCATAGGCTTATTTTTATTGCTGGGCATTAATCTTACGGATTTTACCGGTAATATTTTTAAGAGGCTGTTGGACGGACCCAAAGGCATCCGAGAGGAGATTTTGGAGCAGACGCAGAGAAAGAAAAAGTCCTTCCTAAGAAGAGAAGTGGAAGAGATACAGAGTATCCTAAAGGCTACCGACAGGGAAAATACGTTTCCGTTTTTATGTACGGTATCATTGGTTTTGTTTGCCATAGGTGCCGCCGGGGCAGCCATGCTTGGGAATTTCTTTCTGGTACCCGTCGCAGCGGTAGGGTTTATGTTCCTTCCCTTCTGGTACATTAAGCTGACTGCATCCCATTTCAAAAAGGATGTGTCGGCAGAACTGGAAACAGCACTGTCCATCATTACCACCGCATATCTAAGAAGTGAGGATATCCTGACTTCTGTGGAAGAGAATCTGGAATATTTAAATCCGCCGGTAAAGAACATCTTTCAGGATTTTGTGTCAAGAATCCGTCTGATTGATCCTGACTTGGAGGCGGCCTTGGATGAACTGCGTACAAGGATAGCGGATGATGTGTTTAAGGAATGGGTGGATGCTTTGAAAGCCTGCCTGTATGACAGGTCGCTAAAAACAACACTGACACCGATTGTGGCCAAACTGTCCGACATGCGTATTGTGAATGCAGAACTGGAATATATGGTCATGGAGCCGAGGAAAGAGTTTATCACAATGGTAGTGCTGGTTGTGGGTAACATTCCCCTTTTATATTTCTTAAATAAGGATTGGTACCACACACTGATGCACACGGTAGTGGGGCAGATAATGCTCAGCATTGCAGGCATTATTATTTTTGTATCCACAGCCCATGTAATCAGATTAACAAAACCGATAGAGTACAGGTCGTAGAAAGGAGGCAGTATGAATCTGATATTATTTTGTGTGTTTTTGACCTTTTCTATAGGTCTCTTTCTGCTGCTTGCAGGACTATTACGTCTGCCGACCTTAAAGACCAGCAGGGTAATGATGGATACAGGCAAGGAAGGAAAACAGTTATCCAAGACCTTGGATGCCTTTTATATGGATGGAGCCGTGAAGATTGCTAAATACATCCGTATCAATGATTACAAGAAAAGCAGAATGGCAAGTGTGCTTCGGGCATCGGGACTTGGCATGACGCCGGAAGTTTATACCGCATATGCATACCTAAAAGCCGGAAGTATCTTTTTGCTGATTATCCCGGCATTATATGTGTTTCCGCTGGCAGCTTTATTCGTAATCCTTTTAGGAATCATGATTTATTACAAGGAAATCCAGAAAGCGGATGAAATGCTTCGGGAAAAGAGGGAGCAGATAGAGGAGGAGTTATACCGATTCGTATCAACCATCACACAGGAACTGAAAAACAGCAGGGATGTACTTTCCATGCTGGAACATTACAAGGAAAATGCCGGGGCAGCCTTTCGGAAGGAACTGGATATTGTGTGTGCAGACATGCGATCCAGCAGCTACGAGGCAGCTCTAACCCGTTTTGAAGCAAGGCTTAATTCCCCACAGTTATCGGATGTGGTCAGAGGACTCATCGGTGTGTTAAGGGGAGATGACGGAGCCGTGTACTTCCAGATGTTAACTCATGACTTTAAGCAGGCGGAGCTTCAGAGACTGAAAGCGAAGGCAGCAAAGATACCACCCAAAATCAGGGTATACTCTTTTGCTATGCTGATGTGTTTTCTGGCAACCTACTTTGCCATCATTATTTATGAAATCATCAGGTCTATGGGAACCTTATTCTAGGAGGTGTGCATGAGACAGATAAAAAAATTATTTCGTGATAAAAAGGGAGAGGGATACATTGATGTGGCAGTGATGGTGCTTTGTGTCATGTTGGTAATTGCCCTTGGCGTAAGGTTGTTTCCCATCTTTATCACCAAAATGCAGGTAGACAATTTTGCAGATGAGCTGGTAAGGGAGGCCGAAATCAGCGGAAGAGTAGGAAGTGAGACTTCGAACAGGCAGAGAGTCTTGGAAGAAAGGACAGGCATCCATCCTACCGTGCAGTGGTCCAGTACCGGAAACCTGCAATTAAATGAAGAGGTAACGGTAACCGTTACAATGCAGAAGGATTTAGGGCTGTTTGGAAACTTTGGTTCCTTCCCGATAACCATTCGTGCCAGAGCCTCTGGAAAGAGTGAGGTGTACTGGAAATGAGGAAGTTAAGGAAACGGACTGCCATCCTGTTAAAAGACAGAAAAGGAAATATGATGCCCTTAGTGGTGGCAGTGACCATCTGTATGCTGATTATTATCCTTGGGATTACGGAATACATGCGTCTTGTGATTACCGCTGCAGGTATTAAGGATGCAATGGAATCTGCCATCATATCCACAGTCAATGATAATTATAACGAAGTTTACCACAGTGTGAGGGAAGGTTATGCCGCAGGTTATGAACCGGATGGGGAATCGTTCTCAGCATCAGTGGACTATGGAGATATTTACAGCAGGATGTGTTTTTTGCTCGGTCTGGAAGAGGACGGGGATGGATATATCCGAATCAATAACGGAGGGGAGCAAGAGTACCGGTTGAGTAATCTGTCGGTGTCCATACCCAATACTGCTCTGGGGGCAGGCGGTGGTTCCTATTATGCGGATGCCACTATTAGGCTGGAGGTGCCGGTAAGATTTGCCGGAAAAATCCTCACAAATATGTCAATAAATCTAAAGGTTCGGGCAGCTTATACAGAGAAATTTTAGTAAGATGTTACAGATATCATGCAACCTATTACATTTTGATAGACTTCTGCAAAGTTGTGTGGTAGGTTGTGGGTTGACAAAAAGAAATTTGAAAACTACATACAGGAGGGATTGCTATGAAAGATAGTACAAAGAAAAGACTTATCATCGCAGGACTCGCAGCAGTGTGCGTATTATTGATTTTCGGTATCAGCAGGGTGCTTTATAAGGAGCCGGTGCAGGAGTTACCTAAAGAGAGTAAACCTACAGAAGAGGTTGAGCTTATGGTGGATACGGAAGAAACCGGGCAGGTGCAGAAAGAAACGGAAAGCACAGAGGAAACAAAGGAGTTAATCATCGAAACAGAAACAGAGAATGGCGTGGAGAGCGGAAAGCAGGAAATCCAGCAAACGCCTGAAAAAACGGAAGATGAAAAGCCGGAGGAGCCGCCTGCCTTAACAGAGGATGCGGATACTACAAAGCCGGATACACCACCAGAGTATGAGGAGCCGGAAGGGACGAAACCGCTTGTGGATGATACTCCGAAAACCGGAGATACCAAGGATGGAATGGTATATGTGGAAGGATTCGGATGGTTACCAGATGCGGGTGCCGGTTCAGGGACGAATGCGGATGATATGTATGAGAACGGAAATAAGGTAGGTATCATGGATTAAGGATACCAAGAAAGAGGCACAGTGAAAAAACGCTGTGCTTTTTTCATGCAGTGAGCCATCTGTAACAGCAGGTGGTTCATTGCATTGAAGGGAGGCAACATGAAACGATTTAAACTTTGGGTTCTTTCTTTTTTGTTAATCGTATCCACGCTGGCGCCCATGACGGTACATGCTGAAGGAGAGGGAAACATCGACAACGGTGGTGGAGGATTAGGAGAAGGTACGGATACAAACTTTTGGAACACAGGAGATGAAGGAGTGCGTGTCACAGTGGTAAGTGCCAGTGATGGAAGTGCAGTGACCGCATCCATTGATTTGACGAACAGAAGTCCCAGTGATATCAAGGTACATTTTGGAAAAGTATGTAAGTCTGATTACAGAGGAGGAGCAGGACTTTCTGCAAAGGTAGGAGGGTATGATTATTATGTTCCTGCACAGTCTCTGCCCAAAATTATTACCACATCCTCCGGCAGTGCAAGTCTAGCCGCTATCAAAAGTTATTTTACAGATGAGCAGGTCATACGAAGTATCGCAGGATATGTGGGGATGAACTATGACACGTTGATATGTGGGGACTATAAGCTGTTATTAGAACCTATTGCGTATGTGACGTTTGAAGGAGTAAGAACTGCATTCACCGCTACAGAGGCAGCAATGTATAACCAGGTCAGAGGTGGCATGTTAAGGAAAAAGCTGACGTCCCTGACACATAAAAATCTGCCACTTGCCATGTTCCTTGAAACTGCGGATTTGGGATATCCGGCTTGGGGTGGAGCCAAGAATCAGAAGGTTTCAGATGATGAAATCGTAGGCTCGTTGGGACTTGGTATTGTAAGGTTTAATGAGGTAATAACACCGGAAGTGATTGCAGCGGATTATGAGTACCGGGTAGATACGGATGTGGTAACAGCCGTCACCATAAGTGGGGGACAGAGCGATCCCGACCATCCGGTAAGTGTAACTTTCCGCATCCTCGGAAGAAGCTACACAGTAAATAATGTGTATTATCCGGAGGACGGACAGCAGCTTGTGTGGGTGAAATGGCATACACCGTCTACGGAACAGTATATCACCATAAACGTGAGTGTCAGCGGAGGAGGCAGTGCAAGTAAGGGAACGATTACTGCCAACATCGTAGATCTTGATAAGAATCCACCGCCCAATCCGGTAGCGGATGACAGAAATGATTCCTACAATGCAGGCAATGCCATTATTCCTGCAAATCCGCAGAAGACAAGTGCGTCATGGAGTGTATGGAGGCCTTGGTGGAAAGAAAAATGGGTATGGCATAGTGATTGGAAATGGAAAACAGGCTCCCATACGGAAGAGTGTGAGGAAGACTGTGAAAACAGTCATGGATATTGGGAAGATGAAGGAGAGTACGTGGACGAAGGCTGGTGGGAGTTTAGCTTGGACAGATATTCGGCATCCCTATCAGCAACAATGGACCTTACTACGGATGCCAAATCCCCTACTGCAACAGCTACCACTATCAAGAGTGGCTATGGTGTGAACATCAGTGTAAATGCCAGTGCATCCACAGGCCAGTCCTCGGCAACCACACCACCGCAGACAGCAGTCAGTTATTTCCCGGAGTTTTATTATAAGACCTATTGGAGATTGCTAGACAGAACAAGAAGCGGGTACCATGCAGGGTTTGAGTTTCGGAATAACCATTTTTCCACCTATAACCGAAGAACACATTTCACTCCTGTGTGGATGCCGAATGGTACCTATACGGTCTACACATACTTACTGGACTGCTGGACACCGGATGGAATGCTCAGTGTGAATCTGACAGACTCCGTACAGATATCGGGAGATTTATGGGATGACTGGCACATAGCACCACAAAGGGCAAGGTAACGGTATGGCGTATGAAAGAATCGACAGACCAAAAGGACTGCTCTATCACTACACAAAAAGGGAGAACATAGAGCCTATTTTACAGGATGGGAGGATAAGAAAATTTAAGGATAGAGAATGCTGGTTCTGCACTTCCTTGGAGGATGCCTTAAGACTAATGGAGTTAACGGTCATGGAAGAAGGAAAACTTTACTATGATGCAAACGGACTTCCAAGGAGATATCCAAAGTTTGTACCGGAAGAATATGTGGTGTTGGAGTTATCCCCAAGATACCAGAATGGGGATTGGGTGATATGGAATCAGGAGTTCCCTGGCGGAGCGCCGGAGGAAATTCGGAAACTTGGAGAAGAATTCAGCCATCTGAAGATAGGATTCAGAGGAGATTTAAGGTTCTATGAGAACCCCAATATCTATGAGGTAGCAGAGCTTTTTCAGGAGCAGACGCAGACACCTCAGATAACAATGTAACTAAAAACAAGTGGAAAAGGACTGCTTACGGGCAGTCTTTTTCTGTACCGAAAGGAGAAAGGAAGAGAAATGAAGAAAAAGAAATGGTTAGTGATGGTAATGCTGGTACTTGTGTGTTCCCTTATGTTTGGCACTACGGTATGTGCAGCCGGAACAGGAGATGTGGCAGGAGCTA
>ERZ1026876.685-NODE-685-length-19411-cov-6.014259_pt1 | contig 19411 bp, 13 predicted proteins | sample MGYA00380168_ERZ1026876 | MGnify/ENA primary metagenome ERZ1026876 (study PRJEB33269, sample SAMEA4719804) | human gut metagenome | biome: human-associated habitat; feature: organic feature; material: feces | place: Cameroon | collected 2013-10 ... | reverse complement strand
AACGCAGAACGCATACTCCAATCATCGTTGCTCGTATGCCACTTTGTCTCACTTACGCTGTGCAAGGGTGAAAGTTTAATAGGTTTGAGCTTCTTCTTCACCGTTCATGACACGAAGAGCCCCCTGTGCAAGAGCGAGTAATTCGTCTTCACCAGGATATACGGTAAATGGAGCGATGAAACCTAATTTCTTCTTAAGTTCATCAATGGTAAATGCGTTATAAGCAATACCACCTGTGCAGATGATCTGGTCAACATTGCCATCTAATACGGCTGCCATAGCACCGGCATCTTTTGCAATCTGATAATGGAATGCATCGATCAGATCAGAAGCATCCTGACGACCTTCTGCTTTCATCTTCATAAGATCACGCATATCATTACTTCCGATGTATCCGTTAAATCCACCGTTACCGCAGATCTTTTTATAAATCTCTTTTTCTGTATATTTACCAGAGAAGCAAAGCTTGATCAAATCACCAACAGGAACAGTACCGGCACGCTCTGGGGAGAATGCACCTTCACCGTCTAAGATGTTATTTACATCAATTACTTTACCGTTCTTATGAGCTCCAACAGAAACACCGCCACCCATATGAATTACAATCAGGCTCAACTCGTTGTATGATTTACCAATCTCTTTTGCATAACGTTTTGCAACTGCCTTTTGATTCAGAGCATGGAAGATACTTCTTCTTGGAAGTTCCGGCATACCGGAATATCTTGCAACCGGAGCAAGCTCGTCAACAACAACCGGGTCAACAATATAAGATGGCACACCAACCTGGTCACCGATCTCTCTTGCAAGAATACCGCCAAGGTTCGAAGCATGCTGTCCCTGAACACCGATCTTGAGATCATTTAATAAGTCATCTGTTACAGCGTATGTACCACCAGGGATTGGTTTTAATAAACCGCCACGACCTACAACAACATCTAAAGTGTTGATATCAAAGTTCTTTTCTTTTAATACGTTCAGAATAACATCCTTACGGAAATCTTTCTGATCAATGATAGAAGCGTACTTAGCAATCTCCTCGGTAGAATGTCTTAATGTTTCTTCAAAAAGCTGTTTTTCGTCTTCGTACACACCAATCTTGGTAGAAGTAGAACCGGGATTGATGATTAAAATTGTATAAGCCATTTGTTTGATCCTCCTAATTTGAATAAATCTTTTTATAAGAATACAGGTACTCCCAAAGGACTACCTGTATTAAGTACAATGGTATAATTATTTGTTCATTGCTTCTGCAACAACGGCTCCAACTGCGATAGAATTTACCTTTGTCTCGAAGTCATCAGAACGGGAAGTAAGGATAACCGGAGCTTTTGTTCCTGTTAAAATGTTACCGTTTACTACCTTTGCATTATGCACAAGTGCCTTGTATGTAATATTTCCGGCATGAATGTCTGGGAATAATAATACATCTGCGTCACCAACAATCTTACGGTCAGTTGCACCTTTGTGTTTAGCAGCTTCTGCGTCAATAGCGAGGTCATAAGAAAGAGGACCGTCTACGATGCATCCGGTAATCTTGCCTTCTTCGTTCATTTTTGTAAGCTCTGCAGCATCTACTGTAACAGGCATTTTAGGATTGACAACTTCAACAGCGGCAATAGGAGCTACCTTAGGGCATTCAATACCGCAAGCATGAGCAACTTCAACTGTGTTCCGGATGATATTTGCCTTTGTCTCCAAATCAGGATAAGGGATAAACGCAACATCACTTAGAAATAATAATCCGTCATGTCCTTCAATATCAAAGATACATACATGAGAGAGAGTCTTATCTGTACGAAGACCAACCTCTTTGTCTAATACACTCTTTAAGAATGATTTGGTATCAATCAGTCCCTTCATATACATATCGGCTTTGCCGTCATGTACCATCTTAACTGCAGCTAAAGCAGCTTCGTATGGTTCTTCTACATTAACAATCTCGTAGTCAGATAAATCCATGTTAATAGAAGCAGCAACTTCTTTGATCTTTGCTTCATCTCCGACTAAGATCGCATCAGCGATTCCTCTTTTCTTTGCTTCAGCAACAGCCTCTAATACGGCATCGTCCTGAGCAACTGCAACAGCTACTTTTTTTGTGCTGCATGCGGAAACTTTTGCTAATAAGTCATCAAATGTTTTCGTCATCTTCGTACACCTCATTTAAAATTTTCTTGTTGTGGGATTATAATCCCTCATTAATTAATATACAATCAAGAAATATACTATCACTTGAATAGAATTTGGTCAAGCCGCTTATCAAAAACGCAATATATGGTGGCTATGCAAAGCCACCATGTATAGGTTTAGTGAAAATGAATAGAAATTTACTTTGCATTTTGAAGGTAGTATGTTATACTATCGTTGAATAATGCGTACAGGTATGCATTTGTAGCAAAATACAACAGTTTTCTATTAAGAAAATACCAAAGAATATCGATATAATAATATAGACAGTTTATATGTAGAGGTGATTGGGATGAGTATGAAGAACAGAATCATTAACAGATTATTGAAGATTGCAAAGAAACACAAGGTTCTTACCTATCCGGTGTTGGCTTTGGTGGCGATTATCAGTGCATTTAGCTATTTCTTTAATTGGACGACGGGTGCAGGCAAGCGCGTTGTGGCATTGGTGATGGTGATGGTGATGCTGGTGTCGCAGTCTTATTTTCTGACATCCTCTGCGACAACGTTGGTGGATGATGAAGCAGCAATGACTACACAGAATGAACTGCAAAAGCAGGATAAAGAGTCTGCCGATCTTGTGACAACAGAAGCAGATAAGGTGACGAATGAAAAGTCTACACAGGCAGAGAATAAGGCGGAAGATAATACAAATGTAAGTCCGTCTGAAGAGAACGAAGCGAATCAGGAGAGTACGGCAGCTGATGAGACTGTTAAAAACTCATCAGAGACGAATGATGATACAATAGCAGATGATAAGAATGTACAGGCACAGGATGAAGATGTTCCGGCAATGACGAATAAAACGACGCTTATGGCAAAAGAGAGTCAGACCGGGCAGAAGAACAAAGTACAGTATTTCCTGAATTATTCATTTACGAATGATGGAACAAATAGAAAAGCACCGATTGGAGGAGCAGATACTTTTGTTGAGTCCAAAGAGGATATCAGCAGTAGTATGAAAGATAGCGATTATACATATGATCTGTCAGGCATTGTGAATGAGAAAAGCTGGATACAGGCGGCAGTGAATAGCCTATCCGCTGATGAGACCGGATGTTATACATTTTCCGGATTATATTCTGATGCACACTGTACGCAGCCACTTACCAATTTCTCGCAGATGCATGCAAATAATGAAAATGTTATTCGTATTTATACCAAATGTACACTTACAAATTTCAAAGTAACGATTGCATCTGAATTGGAGAATAATGAATCATTTGATTATAAACTGGATGGAAAGGGCAAGGCAGATTCTCATCTTGTAAAGGTAACGGATGGTACCGCACAGTTTACACTAACAGATATTAATCGTTATATTAATACGGGAAGCAGCAATGTTTCTGTTTATTCTGTTTCCGGAGCAGATGTAACAGGCGGTCAGGCAACATCAAGTGGAACAGATTCTTTAGCTGTGACATTAACCGGAGGAGCTGCCGGAGGAGTGAACCGGACCGTAACACTTAAGTGGATCGGAAAAGAGTATAAGGTGATATATGCACAAAAGGCAGATGGCAGTGCAGCTACCCAGAACAAAGAGCAAACATTACGATATGGCGATGCGACGGCAGTTTCTTATTCAGAAAGTGATGTCGGAGTAGAACAGAAACCGGGATATGTGTTTAAAGAGTGGCATATTGGCAGTAAAGATGGAGCGGTCTTACCAGCCAGGACAACTATAACATCTGATTATCATAAGGAACTCTTCTCAACGGGTGAATCAGACAGGAAAGTATTATATCCGGCATATGAATATGCAGGAATTGAGATGGTTGGAAATGATTCGGACAAGTTAGTCTACCAGTATAAGACAACTTCTGCAAATGTTGTTTTAAAAGCACAATATACTTATGAAGCAGGACGGGAACAGGATGGTACTTTTAAATATTCAATTCCGTCTGATCAACAGAGTGCGTTAGAAGCATTGGGATTTACATTTAAGATAGATGCGGCAGGCGTTACGATCATTAATGCAGGAAAAGGACCAAGCAGTGTAACTTCTGCACCACTTCCGTTGTCGATTACAGTAACAGATCCGAACAGTACGGAACAACCAAAGAAATTTGACTATACGGTGACTGTTAACAAGAAGAAGATCTTTCTTTCTGCTCCGGCTTCCGGAAAGACAAAAGTATATGATGCCACGGTGGCTGTGCCGGATGATCTGCCGACTACGATCAGTACGGTGGATGTGAATGGCAAGCCGACTTCCGCATCTGTTACATTTGATAGAAGTAAGGCAGAATATAATAATCCGAATGTGGCTGCGGCAACTAAGATTATTCTTCCAGCTGACTACAAAATTGTAATGTCGGATGGAGAAAGACCGGATAATTATGAACTGCAGTCCAGAGAGATTACAGGAGCAACCATTACCAAACGTGGTGTTTTCTTAAAGACAACGACAGGTATCAGTACCATTCGTGCCGGAGAGGCAACGCCGGTTGATAGTTTTGGTATTGAATTAGATAATAGCGTGAATCAACAGGGAAATTTTGGATTCTGCGGCACTGATACGATTGAGAATGGTGCATTAGGCGAGATTATCTATACGACAGACAGATCGAGTGATTTAGAGGCTACCGGAACATTTGAAATTTTTGCTAATACTACAACAAGTTCGAACTATGAAGTGAAGTTCGTTCAGGGTGAAGGAGCTACCTTCAAGGTTATTCAGGAGACCCCACAGTTAAATGTGAATTACCGCATTAATGCAGTAGAAGGGTCAAACGGATGGTATACCGGAAAAGGTAATATATTGGCGATTGCGGGTGCCGGATACGATACGGTGTTGCTTTCTACGGATGGCGGACAGAATTTTACAGAACGGAGTGAGTTGTCGGAAGAATTCAGCGAAAACAGTAATTTGTATATCAAGTTAAAGGATTCAAACACCAATGCAATCACATCGGCTGCTCCATTAGGAATCAAATACGATGCAACGAAGCCTGAATATGTTGGGTATTATGTGAAAGAATTGGATTATAATAATATAACTTCTCCGATATTGAATGAGAAACCATTATATTTCCCTGGAACCGGTGGTGCATTTACGTTTGGTACTTATGTGAATTCTGTTCTGACGATTGAGATAGAATACCAGAGTGATACCTCTGGTTTGGCGAGATTAGATTATGGATTGTTTGGGGACGGTATAGGAACCAATTCGGTTAATTTCAATGCCAAGACGAATAAAGCAACAATTCAGATCCTGAAGAAGAGTGTTCCTCAGATCGGAGTGATCCGGTGTCAGGCATATGATAATGCGGGGAATGCAAGTAATCCGATTGAATTAAAACCTGTTCAAAGCGATAAGAATTCTTATGAATGGGGTGTGGAAAGTGCAGGACCGGCTATTGATTCATTTACAATCTATTCCGGCAAGAATGGAAATGTTATTGTGAGTGACCAGTCAGGCAAATCCGACAAGGATATGGAATATTATAATAACTGTGAGGCACAATTATCTGTAACAGATGATGCTTCCGGAATTTATAGTGTTACATGGCATATAAATGGCACAGATGTAGAAGAATTGGCAGGTGATCAGAAGAGCAAAGTCACATCGAAGATGTTTAAGAAAAAGATTGCTGCTGACGGCACTGATACATCATATACAGTTTCTGCTACTGTTCGGGATGATGCCGGTAATGAAGTGGATACCGGATCATTCACATTTAAATTAGATGATGTAGAACCAAATCTTGTAGTGGATTATGATAAACATGTCTGGACCAGAGATCAGAAGGTTACATTCCATACATCAGATGACCTGAGTGGTGTATATTATGCCAGAGTAACGGACGCAGATGGTAATACGATTGATTGTGATCTGGGTAGTCCGAAGGATGGAGAGTATACTGCCAGTTTCCAGGCTGTGAAGAAGGGAACATATACGATTGAAGTTTCAGATAAGGCGGGTAATATTGCAAGTTGGACAGAGAATATCAATATGATATCCAATGAAGTACCGGAGTGCCCGGTTGTATCCTTTGTTCCGGACCAGCCGGATGGCGAGAATGGATGGTATGTAAGTAAACCGACAGCCGTATTGCAGACGGTATTAAAGACCACGGATGAGACACCGGTGAGTAGTGCATATACCATCTGGAAAGACGGAGAAACTTCTTATAATAATACAACTATTACCAAAGAAACAGAGAATGTTTCGATGAAAGATGATGGATTGTTCCATATTAAAGTATGGAGTAAGAGTGCATCCGGAGTAGAATGCGCAAATTATGATGATCATATCACGGATGTGAAGATTGATACGCAGGCACCAAAGATATCTTTTACAACAGAAAAGGGAAGTGGCTCCAGCATTCTTGTGAAGTTTACCATAAAAGATAGTGTAAGTGGTGTTGATAAGAATTCCATAAAGATCAAACATGGGACACAGAATATGACAGCAGAAGTTGAAGAGACAGAGGATGGATATACTGGAAGCTTTGAGATTACTTCGACAGGTAATTATTCTATTCAGGCAGCGGATGTAGCTGGTAATGTTGCAGATGAGGCAGCATTTACTCCAATGAGTATGAAGATCAAAGCCATTACGAATATCACGAACTCGGGTGCAACTGTAGGTGCGATGATCTACAAAGGAACATTTGATATCACATCTGCCAATATTTCTTATCGGAAGATCGCAGATGACACATACAAAGAAACAGATGCGGTTATGGTAAAAGATAACAATGGAAATGCCGCAATATCTTCAATATTGCAGGATTTGACACCGGCTACACGTTATGCGTATAAAGTATCGGCTGTTTCACAGGCGGGTGAAGTATTAGAATATGAAGGATATTTCCAGACCTTGGCGGATAATCCACAAGATGGTATTACGATTGTTGGTACAGCCAGATATCAGGATGATCAGACTGGTACGATCACGGTAGGTTTATATGCCGGTAATAATTGTATCATGGCAAAGGAGATTACGTCCGGAGAGGAATTTGTATTCAATCATGTACAAGACGGTAATTATAATCTGGTTGCAACAGATGGAACATACTCAAAGAGTATCCGCGTTTCGGTAGAAGATGGAATGATTGTATATCCGACACAGTATATTGAACTTGTACTATCCGGAAAGAATACCAGTGTATATCTGACCACACCGGATACACCGAATATTTCTGCAGATAATATGGATTCGATCTTTGATGATGATATTATTAACTTTACCGATCAGGATAGAGATTTGATTGTAGCCGGCGGAACGATAGAATTCCAGCTTTGTGCGACATTGATGACGGTATCGAATGTTTCAGCAGGTGAGATATCTGCAATGTATGCCGTAACAGATAAGAACAAGATCGTAGGTGCATATTTAGATCTTACATTATATAAGATCGTAACAGATGTGAATGGCAATATGCAAAAGAAGAAAGTAACGGATCTTGCAAATGGTGCAAATGTTTCTGTTACGATTCCATTAGGAGAATTAGCCGGAAAACCTGGTTTGGAGGTAATTCGTATCCATAATGATGGCGAGAATTTCATCGGATCCTCTTTGGTAGATCAGGATAATAATGCCAACACATATACGATAACCACGAATCAGTTTTCGACATATGCAGTATTATATAGTGTGGGAAGCAATTCTACGACACAGCCGACAACGCAGCCGGATACGCAATATGTAGACAACAGCACAACAAGATCTGACAACACACAAACGGATGGTTCTGTGACAACACGGGAGAATAAAACAACACAGAATACGGAAGCTAAGAAGAATATTGATGACAAGGGTAAAAAGCCAAAAGCAAATAATACATCATCCATTGGTTCTTTGAGAAGTTCCGGTTCTGCAAAGACCGGTGATGAGGCACCAATCGCAATGGTAATACTTTTGATGCTGACATCGGTTGGCGGTGTGTTATTCATTCGAAAAAAACAAACAAAATAATTTAACAATAATTTCCTAAATATTATTATGTTCCCTGCAAATACTATACTCAAGACATCAAGATGTCTTAAATATATCATTTGGAGGGAACTATTATGTCAAGTAATAATTCAAGCAAGAAGTCAGATGCAATGAACAGATTCAAAATGGAGTGTGCTTCAGAAGTAGGTGTTTCTTTAAAGAACGGTTACAATGGAGACTTAACTTCTAGAGAGAATGGTTCTGTTGGTGGACAGATGACAAAGAAATTGGTAGAAGCTCAGATGAACCAGATTGCAGGTAAGTAATCCGATCCGGATGAAAATGAATATCTGGTAATCAGATAGGGCAGATGCCGGAAGGTCGTAATTTCCTTTTTTCGAAAAGTTGATTACGACCTTTTTCTGTCTGTAAAAGTTAACTAGGAGTTGTATGTTTGATATGTTGACATTTCTACATATTGCGTGCTATAATTGACTGATTAGTGCAGGAAGAAGACTGCCTTGTTGCAGAGAATGATACATCTCAAAGAGATGCTGCAAAAGAATAAAAGAACTATATTTAAGGAGGAATTGTTAAAGATGAGTTTAACAGTGGAAAATTTGGAAAAGAATATGGCAAAGCTTACGATTACGGTGCCAGCCGATGAGTTTATTGAGGCAATGAAGGCGTCTTACAATAAGCAGAAAGGAAAGATTTCTGTTCCTGGATTCCGTAAAGGAAAAGTTCCACAGGCATATTTAGAAAAGATGTATGGACCAGAGATGTTCTATGAAGATGCAGCGAATACATGTATGGAATCTTCTTATCCTGGCGCTTTAGATGAGTGTGGATTAGATGTTGTTTCACGTCCACAGATCGATGTTACACAGATGGAAAAAGGAAAAGATTTTATTTATACAGCAACAGTTGCAGTTAAACCGGAAGTTACTCTTGGTGAGTACAAGGGCGTTGAAGTCGAGAAAGTAGATGCAGAAGTAACAGACGAGGATGTGCAGGCTGAATTATTGAATGTACAGAAGCAGAATTCCCGTACAATTCCTGTTGAAGACAGAGCTGCAAAGATGGATGATGAAGTAACGATTGATTTCGAGGGATTTGTAGATGGAGAAGCTTTTGAAGGCGGCAAAGGTGAGAACTATCAGTTGACATTAGGATCTCATTCTTTCATTGATACATTTGAGGATCAGATCGTTGGAAAGAATATCGGAGAAGAGTTCGATGTGAATGTTACTTTCCCGGAAGATTATCAGGCAGAGGATCTTGCAGGAAAGCCGGCAGTATTTAAGTGCAAATTGAATGGAATCAAAGAGACAGAACTTCCGGAATTAGATGATGAATTTGCATCAGAAGTATCTGAATTTGATACATTAGATGAATACAAAGCAGATTTAAAGGCAACACTCAAAGTGAAAAAAGAAAAAGCTGCTAAGAATACAAAAGAGGGTCTTGTAATTGATCAGATCATTGAGAACTCTACAATGGAGATTCCGGATGCTATGTTAGATACAACAAAAGAGCAGATGTTGAATGAGTTTTCTCAACAGTTAAGCTATCAGGGACTTTCTGTAGATCAGTATTTCCAGTTTACAGGAATGACAAAAGAGAAATTCTTAGAGACATCCACACCTGAAGCAGAGAGAAGAATTAAATCCCGTCTTGTATTAGAAGCAATTGCAAAGGCTGAGGATATTCAGGTTTCAGAAGAAGAATTAAATGATGAATTGAAGAAGATGGCAGATATGTATCAGATGGATCTTGAGCAGTTGACCGGATTGGTTGGAGATTCTGAGAAAGACGCTATCAAGCAGGATATTGCTGTACAGAAAGCAGTAGATCTTGTAACAGAGGCTGCTGTTGAAAAATAATATTTAGCAAAAAGATGGCTCGCAGTGATTGCTGCGGGCCATATAATAAGAGAGTCAGATAGGAGGATTTTGTATGAGTTTGGTACCTTATGTCATTGAACAGACGAGCAGGGGAGAGCGTTCTTATGATATTTACTCCAGATTATTAAAGGACCGTATTATATTTTTAGGCGAGGAAGTAAATGATACAACTGCAAGTCTTGTAATTGCACAGTTACTTTTCTTAGAGTCAGAAGATCCGACAAAAGATATTTCATTGTATATCAATAGCCCGGGAGGTTCTGTGTCAGCTGGATTTGGTATTTTTGATACAATGAATTACATTAAGTGTGATGTATCTACAATTTGTGTTGGCATGGCAGCAAGTATGGGCGCATTTTTACTTGCAGGCGGAACACCTGGAAAGCGTATGGCATTACCAAATGCAGAGATTATGATTCATCAGCCAATGGGTGGTATGCCAAGTGGAAGCCAGGCAAGTGATATGGAGATTACAACCGCACACATCTTGAATACAAAGAAGAAGATCAATGAGATTTTGGCAAAAGAGACAGGCAAGCCGTACGAAGTGATCGAGAAAGATACCGATCGTGATAATTGGTTGAGCGCTGCAGCCGCAAAAGAATATGGATTGATTGATTCGGTTGTTGAGAATCGTCAATAAAGAGAAAGATAGAGAGAATGAGGTGTAGCAATGGCAATTCGTGGAGATGACAGAAAGCCTTTACGTTGTTCATTTTGTAATAAAACACAGGATCAGGTTCGCAAATTGATTGCGGGACAGAATGTATTTATCTGTGATGAATGTATCGAGGTGTGTTCTGAGATTATTGAGGACGAATTAGAAGATTATGATGAGTCTACCGATATTAACTTACTGAAACCGAAGGAGATCAAGGAGTTCTTAGATCAGTATGTGATCGGTCAGGAAGAGGCAAAGAAAGTTTTGTCTGTTGCGGTATATAATCATTATAAGAGAATCCTTTCCGACAAAGATTTTGATGTGGAATTGCAAAAAAGTAATATTATGATGGTAGGTCCTACCGGTTCCGGTAAGACATATCTGGCACAGACATTAGCCAAATTATTAAATGTTCCATTTGCAATTGCAGATGCAACCGCATTAACAGAAGCCGGATATGTGGGTGAAGATGTAGAGAATATTCTGTTAAAGATCATTCAGGCCGCTGATTATGATATCGAGCGTGCACAGCATGGAATTATCTATATTGATGAGATTGATAAGATTACCAAGAAGTCGGAGAATGTATCAATTACAAGAGATGTTTCCGGCGAGGGCGTACAACAGGCACTTCTTAAGATCATTGAGGGTACGGTTGCTTCTGTTCCACCACAGGGTGGCAGAAAACATCCACATCAGGACTTCATTCAGATTGATACAACGAATATTTTGTTCATCTGTGGTGGTGCCTTTGATGGATTAGAGAAGGTGATTGAGAATCGAATCGGTAAGAAGTCGATCGGATTCGGTGCAGAACTTGCAGAGAATACGGATGAGAATGTTGGTGAATTATTAAAACAGGTAACGCCATCTGATTTTGTAAAATACGGATTAATCCCTGAGTTTATTGGACGTGTTCCGGTAACCGTTACATTGGATCTCTTAGATGAGGAAGCATTGATGCGGATTCTGACAGAGCCAAAGAGTGCAATCTGCAAACAATATAAGAAATTGTTTGAATTAGATGGTGTAGAACTTGAGTTTGAAGAAGAAGCATTACGGGCAATTGCGAAGATAACAATGGAAAGAAAAACAGGTGCCCGTGGATTGCGTTCAATCATTGAAAAGAGCGTGACGGATCTGATGTATGAAGTTCCTTCGAATGAAGAGATTTCCAAATGCATTATTACAAAGGAAACAGTGGAAGGAACGGGAGAACCGGAGATTGTTTATTCGGATTCGCCAAGACCACGCAAATCTTTTATAAAAAGACATCCGAAGAAGAATAATGGTGAGATTGCATAACCTATGAGTAATGTTGAATACGGAATCTGTTGCGAATGCTACAGGTTCCGTTTCTCTATAATCGTGAAATGAGGAAAGAACATGAGTAAACAAATGAACACAATTCCTATGATGGTATTCAGGGATCTGGTCATGGTACCGGAGACCAGCGTACATATTGATGTACAACGGGAGGATTCATTGAAGGCAGTTGAGAAGGCAATGAATGAGAATCTGGATCTGCTTGTTGTTACAGCAAAAGATGCAAAGCTTGGTGATACATTTTCTGTAGAGGATTTATATAGAGTTGGTACTGTTGTGAAGGTAAAACAAATGTTGAAATTACCAAAAAATGTTGTGCGTGTGATGTTATTAGGACAGTATAGGGCACAATTAGAGGAGATTTCGCTGGATGAAAAAGGAATCCATATGGCGGAGATATCACAATTTGATACGGTAAAGGATACATTATCCGCAACAGAAAACAAAGCATATCTGAAAACAGTGAAAGAACTGCTTCAGGCATGTTGGGAGAACGGTATTTTAACGAATGAGACAATTGTAACGACACTCAAAAAAGTGCGTTCATTGGAAACGCTGGTGGATCTGCTGACAGAGGCAGTACCCATTGCTGTTTTTAAGAAACAGGAGATTTTAGAGACGGTAGATCTGAAAGTACGGACAGAGAAGTTATTGGCATTTCTACTCAATGAGATAGAGATTGGAGAAATACGGACAGATCTGATCAATAAATTAAAAGAATGTGTGAACAAGAATCAGAAGGACTATGTTCTGCGTGAACAGATGAAAGTGATACGGCAGGAATTAGGAGAGGAAGATAGTGCGGATGAGGGAGATCGTTATTTAGAGCAGCTAGATGAGGCAGATCCGCCGCAGGAAGTAAAGGAAAAACTGGAAAAAGAGATCCGTAAATTCCAGAATCTCCCTTATTCTTCTTCGGAAAGTGCTGTTTTGCGGAACTATATTGAGACAATATTGGAATATCCATGGAGTAAACGGAAAGAGGAGAACAAAGATCTGCCAAAGGCGATCGATCAGTTAGAAAAAGATCATTATGGATTGCAGAAGGTAAAAGACCGTATTATTGATTATCTTGCGGTTCGTAATCTTAGTGGGAGAAAAGACGCACCGATCCTTTGTCTGGTAGGTCCTCCGGGAACAGGAAAAACCTCTATTGCAACCTCCATTGCAACCGCATTGAATAAAGAGTATGGAAGAATTGCATTGGGTGGTGTCAGAGATGAGGCAGAGATCCGCGGTCACCGTAAGACCTATATTGGGGCGATGCCGGGTAGAATATTATCTGCCATTTCGAAAACAGGAGTAAACAATCCATTGATCCTGTTAGATGAGATCGATAAGACGAGTAGTGATTATAAAGGGGATACGGCATCTGCACTTTTGGAAGTGCTGGACGGAGAACAGAATTCTCGATTTATTGATCATTATTTTGAAGTTCCGGTCGACTTAAGCGGTGTATTATTTATTGCGACAGCAAATGATGTCAATGGAATTCCTAAGCCTTTGAGGGATCGTATGGAACTGATCGAGGTAAACAGTTACACGGAAAATGAAAAGTTGCAGATCGCTAAATTATATCTGGTGCCAAAACAGCGTAAAAAGAATGGATTAAACGGAAGACAGTTCCGTATCACAGACGAAGCGTTATATAAATTGATCCGTAATTACACAAGAGAGGCCGGCGTGCGTAATTTGGAGCGGATGATCGGACGTTTAATGCAGAAGGCGGCAAGAGGAATTCTGACGAATGAGTACACATCTTTACATGTGACTCCGAAAAAGTTAAGTGATCTGCTCGGTGTAGAGACTTATTCGGAAGAAGACAGAAAACATGAGGATCAGGTCGGTGTTGTAACCGGACTTGCATGGACCAGTGTTGGTGGGGACACCTTACGGGTTGAAGTGAATGTACTTAATGGGAAAGGTGGATTGGTATTGACAGGCAATCTCGGAGATGTGATGAAGGAATCGGCACAGATTGCATTGTCTTATATCCGCACATTACCAGAAATTAAGAAACTGCCGGATGATTATTTTGAGAAGCATCAGGTGCATCTGCATGTGCCGGAAGGGGCAACGCCGAAAGATGGTCCTTCTGCCGGAATCACGATGGCACTTGCCATGTATTCTGCATTTACGAACAAACCGGTTGACGGATTATTGGCAATGACAGGAGAAATCACACTAAAGGGACAGGTGCTTCCGATTGGTGGATTGAAGGAAAAATTATTAGCTGCGAAAAATGATGGAGTCAAACGGGTATTTGTTCCAGATAGAAATCAGAAAAACGTAGCTGAATTAGACGCAGAGATCACGGAGGGAATGCAGATTACGTATGTGTCGGATATGTTGCAGGTAATCAATGGAGGAATTGTAAAAAGAGGATTTGCTTTGAAACAGTAGAAAGGAGCAGAGAAGATGATAATAAGAAGTGCAGAACTGGAGACCGTGTGTGGAATTACAAGTAAATTACCGGAGAACAATGGGTATGAGATTGCTTTTGCGGGAAAATCAAATGTTGGAAAATCATCTTTGATCAACGGTCTGTTGAATCGGAAGGCGTTGGCAAGAACATCTTCCCAACCGGGTAAGACGCAGACAATCAATTTTTATCATATTAATGATTCTTTTTATTTTGTGGATCTGCCGGGTTATGGATATGCAAAGGTGTCCGTAAGCGAGAGAGAAAAATGGGGAAAAATGATCGAACGTTATCTTCATACTTCAAAGCAATTGGTACTTGTTTTTTTACTGGTTGATATCCGGCATGAGCCATCAGCAAATGATAAAATGATGTATGACTGGATATGTCACAATGGATATACGCCGGTCATTATTGCAACGAAAGCGGATAAGATCAAACGCTCTCAGCTTCAGAAGAATATTAAGATCATTCGTACAAAATTAGAGATGGCAAAGGAAGATCTGTTATTTCCGTATTCAGCACTTACAAAACAGGGGCGGGATGAGATACTGGATTATATTGAAGAGATTATGCAATAGAATAGAAGTCTGATGAATGATTCCATAAAAATATGGCAGGTGTTTACACCTGCCATATTTGTGTGATCAGATATTGATAGATATCTTCGCTTTTTTCTTTCCAGGAATCACATATGTGGATTGCCTGTTCCTGTGTAGGAACCGTCAGCTTGATCTCTAGTAATGTCTGATTTCTTTCTTTTATGCTGCATTGAGCGATATATTCATTATTGGAAGGATAGTAGTCAGATGAAATTGCCGATTCGTTACGCAATTCAATTTTTTGTTCCTTTAAGTAATTGAGTATATCCATTTTGATGGCATCTGAAATCTTAAATTCAAACAATTCCAATGCTTCTTTTCCCTGATCTGTAATCTCGTAAAGAGAATGATTTCGCTCCGTTGTCGGTTTGATGAAATCATTTTCAATTAATTCATTCAGTGCAATCTGAAGGTTGAAATAAGTAGTATAACCTTTGTCTAAAATGAATTGGGAAATCTGGGAACCTGTCAAAGGAAAATCTACACGATCCAACATATATAAAATCATTAATTTGTATAATACTAATCCTTCACTTGTCATAATACCCTCATTTCCAATAATTATTACTTAATGTGAGATTTGACGGCCTCACTTACGACTGCTGCTACGCGAGGATCAAATGCTTCCGGCATGATAAAATCATCGTTCAATTCTTCATCCGATACTAATCCGGCAATGGCTTCTGCTGCAGCAAGTTTCATTTCTTCTGTGATGATAGAGGCACGGCCTTCTAATGCACCCTTGAAAATACCAGGGAATGCAACCACGTTATTTACCTGATTTGGAAAATCAGAACGTCCGGTTCCGACAATTCGTGCACCGGCAGATTTTGCGACATCCGGCATGATTTCAGGAGTTGGGTTTGCCATTGCAAATAAGATAGAATCCGAATTCATAGAACGAACCATATCTGCAGATACGATACCCGGAGCGGATACGCCAACAAAGATATCAGCACCTTTTAATGCATCAGCAAGTGTACCGGTCTGGTTGTCTAAATTGGTTACCTTTAGCATTTCCTGCTGCATCCAGTTTAGACCTTCGTAATCTTTGTGAATAATTCCGTTACGGTCGCACATGATCACATTGGTAAAGCCGTAGGTTAATAGTAATTTGGTGATCGCAATACCGGCAGAACCTGCACCATTGACAACAACCTTACATTTTTCCTTCTTCTTACCGGTAATCCGTAGACCGTTAATGATACCGGACAACACTACGATAGCGGTTCCGTGCTGGTCATCATGGAATACCGGAATGTCTAAGGCATCATTTAAACGTTGTTCAATCTCAAAACAACGGGGAGCGGAGATATCCTCTAGGTTGATTCCTCCAAATGCAGGAGCAATACGGATAACGGTTTCCACAATCTCATCGGTATCCTGTGTATCTAAACAGATCGGAACGGCATTTACATCGCCAAATGATTTGAATAATACGGCCTTGCCTTCCATGACGGGCATTGCGGCAGCAGCACCGATGTTACCCAGACCTAAAACAGCACTACCATCGGAAACAACGGCAACAGTGTTACCCTTTTGTGTATATTTATAAACATCTGCAGGATTGTCCGCAATTCTCCGGCAAGGTTCTGCTACACCGGGAGTATATGCAAGTGAGAGATCCTCTCTGGATTTTACGGGACATTTTGGCTCAGTGCTGAGCTTACCTGCCCATTGTTCATGTAGTTGTAATGATTTTTCGTAAACGTCCATTTTTATCCACCTTTTTCTTTTATTTGTGAAAAACACATTATCTTTAATATTACCATTTGAAATGTATATGTGCAAGGGGATTTGTGTATTGTGAACAGAGATTTAAGACTTTACAAACAAAGAAAGTATGCTATAATCGGTAGTATTATTTAACATATATATCTTATCTATGTTCTAGAATTACCCGAAACGTATAAAAGAGTTAGTGGAATAGGAATTGGACAATAGTTTCCTTTTCGGTGTAGAAGGAAATTGAAAGGAGCTTGCATGAATTATGAAGATATGACTCTGCAGGAGTTGAAGAGTGCAGCAAAGGAATTGGGCATTAAAGGAATTACAGGCATGAAAAAAAGCGAATTGGTCCAATTGTTAAATGCTGTAAAAGGACATCAAAAGGCTGGCAAAGAAGCGGTTAATAAGGCAACGGCAGAAAAGGTGGAGAAACGTTCGGTTGTAGAAAAAACGCAGAAACAGCCAACTGTAACAAAAGCAGAAAAACAATCGCCGGAAGAGAAAACGGCAGCAAAAAAAGATTCCGTAGATTTCAGTTTAGATAGTGGAAAAGAAGCAAACGGCATATTGGAAGTAATGGCAGACGGATTTGGATTCATCCGTTGTGAGAATTATTTACCGGGAGATCATGATATATATGTTTCTCCGGCACAGATCAAGAAGTTCAATCTTAAGACCGGAGATATTATTGTTGGTAATCAGAAAGTGAAGACAGACAAAGAGAAATTCGCAGCACTTTTATATATCCGAAGTATCAACGGTTATACAATTGAAGAGACACAGAGACGTAAGAATTTTGAAGATCTGACTCCGATTTTTCCAAATGAGCGAATTCAATTAGAAAATGCACATTCGAATAGTATTTCCATGCGAATCATGGATCTGCTTGCACCAATTGGAAAAGGTCAAAGAGGTATGATCGTTGCACCGCCCAAAGCCGGTAAAACTACCTTGCTGAAGCAGATTGCAATTAGTATTAGCAGAACTTATCGGGACATGCATTTGATCGTATTGCTGATTGATGAACGTCCGGAGGAGGTTACGGATATCCGGGAATCAATAGAAGGACCGAATGTGGAAGTCATTTATTCTACATTTGATGAATTGCCGGAACACCATAAGAGAGTTTCGGAAATGGTATTAGAACGTGCCAAACGATTAGTAGAACATAAGGAAGACGTTGTAATTTTATTGGATTCTATTACGCGATTGGCAAGAGCTTATAATCTTACGGTCCCACCGAGTGGAAGAACATTAACCGGTGGATTGGATCCGGCGGCATTGCATATGCCAAAGAAATTTTTCGGTGCAGCCCGAAATATGCGCGAGGGAGGTTCTCTTACCGTTTTGGCAACTGCATTAGTGGAAACCGGCTCCAAAATGGATGATGTTGTTTTTGAGGAGTTCAAAGGAACCGGTAATATGGAACTTGTACTGGATCGTAAGTTACAGGAAAAGAGAATTTTTCCGGCAATTGATGTTGCAAAGTCAGGAACGAGAAGGGATGATCTGCTTCTGACGCCATTGGAAAAAGAAGTTGTAGAGTTGTTGCATAAGGATTTTGCAGGGAACAGGGCAGAAGAGTCTATCGAAGAAGTGCTTCGGATGTTTGTACGTACGAAGAGTAACACGGAGTTCCTTAATATGATGAAACGTTCAGTGGGGAAAAGATAGAATTTTATAAAAAATACTTGCAATACAGGGGATGTTATGGTAAACTGTAGAAGTTGTTTAGGCGGGTTGGAATCTGCCAATATTTATAGAGAGGTGTATATTAATGAAGGAAGGAATTCATCCAAATTATTATCAGGCAAAAGTAGTTTGTAACTGTGGTAACGAGTTTGTTACAGGTTCTACAAAAGAAGAGATTCACGTAGAGATTTGTTCAAAGTGCCATTCTTTCTACACAGGACAGCAGAAAGCAGCACAGGCTCGTGGTCGTATTGATAAGTTCAATCGTAAATACGGAGTTAAGGCTAATTAGTAACGGTTATGGGTTGGGATTGAATAATCTCAACCCTGTTTTCTTATATAAAGATAATTGAGGTTAGTTAGATGGAAGAGAGATTACCGAAAGGAACCCTTGGTGGACAGGCAGTTATTGAAGGAGTAATGATGAAAGGACCTGATAGTTATTCTGTAGCTGTCAGAAAGCCGGACAAGAAGATAGAAGTTAAACTACACAAATATGAATCATTTGGTGATCGGCATAAATTTGCCAAATTACCATTTATCCGGGGAGTAGTCAGCTTCGTGGAATCTTTAGTTGTTGGAATGAAGACATTGTCATATTCCTCATCCTTTTATGATGAAGATGAGGTAGAGACCAAGGCAGACAGATTATTTAAGGATATATTTAAAGAAAAGGCAGAAAGTGTTATTTTAGGATTTACCATACTTCTTTCTGTTGTAATTGCGGTTGCACTTTTTATGTTATTACCGGCAGCAATTGCAGAGATTTTAGGTAAATGGATCAGTAGTCATGTGTTAGTTGCTGTGATAGAAGGAATTATCCGTTTGTTGATCTTTTTAATATATGTTGTTCTGATCTCACAGATGGAAGATATTAAGCGGGTATTTATGTATCATGGAGCAGAACATAAGACGATTAATTGTTATGAGTCGGGAGATGATCTGACTCCGGAGAATGTTGCAAAACACAGCAGATATCATAAACGTTGTGGAACAAGTTTTCTG
>ERZ1026876.683-NODE-683-length-19434-cov-8.250374_pt1 | contig 19434 bp, 15 predicted proteins | sample MGYA00380168_ERZ1026876 | MGnify/ENA primary metagenome ERZ1026876 (study PRJEB33269, sample SAMEA4719804) | human gut metagenome | biome: human-associated habitat; feature: organic feature; material: feces | place: Cameroon | collected 2013-10 ... | reverse complement strand
TTATCTACCTGTGCGTGACCTATCCTCTGAGCAAAATCGTGGACCGCTTCGGATGGCGCGGACATTTCGATGAGCAGCCTCCTGCAGTTCCTACCAAGGACAACCACGTAGGTTCTTACCGCCGCATCATCAATATACCAGAAAACTGGGACGGCAAGCAGGTAGTAGCCCACTTCGGTAGCGTTACTTCCAACATCTATCTCTACGTAAATGGCAAATTTGCCGGTTATGCAGAAGACAGTAAGATTGCAGCCGAATTCGACATCACTCCATACTTGAAGAAAGGCGAGAATCTCATCGCATTCCAGACATTCCGCTGGTGTGACGGTTCATGGGATGAAGACCAGGACTTCTGGCGCCTGAGTGGTGTGGCCCGTGAATGCTATCTCTTCGCTCGTGATGCAAAATTGCAACTGGAAGACATTCGCGTGACTCCAGACCTCGTCAACAACTACAAGGATGGCGTACTCAACATCTCTACCAAGGTGAAGGGAACAGGCAAACTGAACTTCATCCTCTTCGACAAGGAGGGCAAGCAGGTGGCTACAGCTACAGGCTTGGCAAAGAATGGAACAGCCAACATTACGATGAACGTAGAGAATCCACACAAGTGGAATGCAGAGACACCTTATTTATATACCCTTCAGGTTTCCCTCTCAAGTGCGCTGAAGAATGGCAACATGAAGTCGGCAAGCATCACGCCAGTAAAGGTAGGTTTCCGCAAGGTGGAAATCAAGAACAAGCAATTCCTCGTGAATGGCCAGCCAGTACTCATCAAGGGCGCCAACCGTCATGAAATCGACCCAGACGGAGGTTATGTATTGAGCATGGAACGCATGATTCAGGACATCAAGATCATGAAGCGCCTGAACATCAACGCCGTTCGTACCTGCCACTATCCTGACGACCCACGCTGGTACGACCTCTGCGATGAATACGGAATCTACCTGGTAGCAGAAGCCAATCAGGAGAGTCACGGTTTCGGTTATGAAGCAGATGCAGCTGCCAAGAAACCGATGTTTGCCAAGCAGATTATGGAGCGCAACCAGCATAATGTCTCTATTTACTTCAATCATCCTTCTGTTGTGACATGGAGTTTGGGTAATGAGACCGTGATGGGCGACAATTTCCTCCAGGCCTACAAGTGGGTAAAGTCACAGGATCAGAGCCGCCCTGTACAGTATGAGCAGGCTCGCCAGGGTGAAGGTACAGACATCTTCTGTCCAATGTATTATCCTGTAAAGAACTGCGAGAATTACTGCAAGAACCCAGATAGCAAGATGCCGCTCATACAATGTGAGTACAACCATACGATGGGTAACTCGGGCGGTAACCTGAAAGATTACTGGGATCTGGTACGCAAATACCCTATCTTCCAGGGTGGTTTCGACTGGGATTTCGTAGATCAGGGCTTGCATCGCAAGGTATTGAAGCCGATGACCATCAGCAATCCTGAGAAGATGAGCAATGAAGAGCTCCGCAAGATAGAATATTGCTACGGTGGCGACTACAACAGTTACGACCCAAGCGACAACAACTTCAACTGCAATGGTATCATCGGTCCAGACCGCCAGCTCAATCCTCATGCCTACGAGGTGGCTTACCAGTACCAGAACATCTGGGCTACCCTGAAGGATGCAGCTAAGGGCGAAGTGAACGTATATAACGAAAACTTCTTCCGTGATCTGAGCAACTATGCTTTGGCATGGAGCCTCATCGAAGATGGTGTGGAGACACAGAACGGTACGATCGCTGACATCGACGTAGCTCCTCATCACACCAAGACCTTCACCCTTCCTTACGACCTCACCCAGGCAAAGGGCAAGGAGATTTTCCTCAACATCGACTTCCGCCTGAAGAAGGCAGAGCCGCTGATGGAAGCAGGACAGATTGTTGCCTACAACCAGTTGGTAGTAAAGGCTAATAAGTGCGACAAGTCATGTGCAGCCAACCAGGCAGCGACAGGCAAGGTAAAGAATGTAAAGACCAAGTTTACAGACAAGAAGGGCGAACAGGATATTACCGTTTCAACAGCCGACCTGACCGTAAAGGTAAACCGCACTACCGGTTTCATCTCTGAATACACCTATCAGGGCAAGTCATTCCTCGGCGAAGGCGGTACTTTGAAGCCAAACTTCTGGCGTGCTCCTACAGATAATGACATGGGTGCAGGACTCCAGAAGAAATTCAAGGCATGGAAGAACCCTAAGATGGAGTTGAGCGGAATTACCGTAGAAAAGAACAAGAAGGCCAATACCTACACCATCTGCGCCAACTACAATATGCCAGAGGTAAAGGGCAAGCTGGAACTGATCTATCAGATTATGCCAAACACAGGCGCCGTAAAGGTTACCGAGAACTTCATCGCTACAGAAGGCGAGAAAGTAAGCGACCTCTTCCGCTTCGGTATGCTGATGCAGTTGCCATACGAAATGGACAAGAGCCAGTACTACGGCCGTGGTCCTATCGAAAACTACTCCGACCGTGAGGACTGCATGAAGATAGGCATCTACAGCAACGATGCAGACAACCAGTACTTCCCTTACGTCCGTCCACAGGAAAGCGGAACCAAGGGCGACATCCGTTGGTGGAAGCAGACAGATGCAGCAGGCTTCGGATTCATGGTCAAGAACTGCAAGCCATTCTATGCAAGTGCCATCCACTTCGATACAGACGAGTTGGATGATGGCGACGAGAAAGAGCAGCGCCACAGTTTCAACCTGAAGAAGTCAAAATACACCAACCTCTTCCTCGATGGCGAGCACATGGGTGTAGGCGGCGAGAACTCTTGGGGCGCATGGCCTTTGGAGAAATACCGCATTCATTATGGCGACAAGACTTTCAGTTTTGCCATTATTCCATTGAGCAAATAGGAAAGAAGCCCGTTAGATTGAGGCTCTTTAGACAAAAAATAGAGCTTTTGAGCAATAATCCAATATATTTAATCAGAAAATCCACCTCATTTGGGGTGGATTTTTTGTATCTTTGCAAACGCATTAAGCAATACAACTTATTGATTCAATAAGGATATCACATTTATTCAAGTAAGAATATCACAAAATAAGAATAAACCTAAAAATAAACAACGTAAACATGAGAAAAACGAATATCTTCGCTGCCCTTATGCTGGCAGCCATGACATCTCTCGGTGCTTCAGCACAGCATCAGTTTGCAGTTCAGGCAAACAAGCCTGGAGTAGAAATCCAACCTACCATGTATGGTATCTTCTTCGAGGACATCAACTTCGGTGCCGATGGTGGTCTCTATGCAGAGATGGTAGAAAACCGTTCCTTCGAGTTCCCACAGCGCCTGATGGGATGGAATACCTTCGGAAATGTAACCCTCAATGACGTGAAGCCAGCCTTCGACCGCAACCCTCATTATGTAACACTCGAGAGTGCCGGTGCCCGTGAGAAGCAGACAGGTCTTGAGAACCGCGGTTTCTTCGGCATGGGCTTGAAGAAGGATATGAAGTACGATTTCACCGTATATGGCCGTCTTCATCTCATCGATGGCAAGCAGGGCAAGATTCGTGTGGAACTCGTCAATTCCAAGAATGATGTCATTGCCAAGCAGGTCATCAATATCACCAACAATAAGTGGCAGAAGCTTACAGCTACCCTGACCTCTCCTCAGACCGATGCCAAGGGTTTGATGCGTGTATATCTGGAGAAAGGTTCTGAGAGCGTAGATCTCGACCACATCTCTCTCTTCCCAGAAGATAACTGGAATGGTCTCCGTGCTGATCTCGTACAGGATCTTGCCGACCTGAAGCCGGGCATCTTCCGTTTCCCTGGTGGATGTATCGTAGAGGGAACCGACCTCGATACCCGTTATGAGTGGAAGAACTCTGTGGGTGCTCCAGAGAACCGTCCTCTGAACGAGAACCGCTGGAGAGATACCTTCCCGCATCGCCTTTTCCCTAACTACTATCAGTCTTTGGGCTTGGGCTTCTATGAGTATTTCCTCCTTTCTGAGAAGATTGGTGCAGAGCCATTGCCTATTCTTTCTGTAGGTCTGGCTTGCCAGTATCAGAACGATGATAAGGATCCTAATGCGCATGTAGCAGTCAAGGACCTCCAGAGCTATATCGACGATGCGCTCGATCTCATCGAGTTCGCCAATGGTCCTGTTACCTCTAAGTGGGGTAAGCTCCGTGCCGATATGGGCCATCCAGCACCATTCAATCTGAAGCAGATTGGTATCGGTAACGAGCAGTGGGGTCCTATGTATCCAGAGCGCCTGCAGAAGTTCATGGAGCAGATTCATGCCAAGTATCCTAAGATTAAGATCTGCGGTTCATCAGGTCCTTCTGCTGATGGCAAGGATTTCGACTACGGTTGGGATCAGATGCGCAAGTTGGGCGTAGATATGGTGGATGAGCATTACTACAAGAGCCCAGAGTGGTTCCGCAGCAATGCCAGCCGTTACGATAAGTACGACCGCAAGGGTCCTAAGGTATTTGCCGGCGAGTATGCTGCTCATGCCGAGCACGACCCTAACTCTTGGGAGGCAGCGCTTTCTGAGGCTGCTTTCATGACAGGTCTCGAGCGCAATGCCGATGTGGTTTATCAGGCAACATACGCACCTCTCTTCGCTCACGTAGAGGGATGGCAGTGGCGTCCAGACCTCATCTGGTTTGATAATCTCAGCTCTGTTCGTTCTGCCAACTACTATGTTCAGCAGCTCTACGGCGAGAACAAGGGTACCAACGTATTGAAGCTTACCGAGAACGGCAAGGCTGTAGCTGGCGAGAATGGTCTCTATGCCACAGCTTGTTTCGACAAGGCTACCAAGAGCTACATCGTGAAGATTGCCAACACCTCTAACGAGGAGAAGGAAATCAACGTTACCTTCAATGGCATCAAGAAGTTGAATCCTGGCAAGATGACTGTTCTCCATGCCGACAATATCCAGGCAGAGAACAAGATTGACAACAAGAACGTGGTAGTTCCTGTTGTATCAGATGCTCAGGCTAACGGCAACGTCTTGAATGTGAAGATGAAGGCGAACAGCTTTGTAGTATATAGATTCTAAGTTTAGTTTTAAAGTTTAAGTAGTGTATTACCATTAAGGTAAAAAGATGATGAATCCCTTGCAGCAGAAATGTTGCAAGGGATTTTTTAATATCCGATGCTCACCATGCGGGCAATGCGTGCTCGTCACTTGTCCATTTTCTGCAAATAATTAACGGATTGTTCCCTTAAAATATCTAATAGTTTCCTTTATTTCGTTCTTTTTTATTAATTTTGTGAACGGAAAAGATAAAAATGATATGATCAAGATAAAATTATATATATTGAGTGTTTTGTTGCTGCTGGTTTCATGTACTGGAAATAAAGTCATAGATGAGCAGATAACTAGAGCAGATAGTCTGATGGAAGCCAATTCAGATTCTGCTTTAGTAGCTTGAAAACGTATTTGTTGAATCATTATAATTTAAAAATACATAATTTATGAACAAACTATTCATGTTAGCATTGACGCTACTATTCGTCATGCCATGCTTGGGACAAGAAAAAGACACGGTAAATGTCGAAAAAGAGATAGCTCCGATTGATACTACATTGCATTTGAACGATGTAGTAATCAAGGCTGCTCGTGTGATTCATAAGGTTGACAGAGATATTATCCTGCCGAATGCCAAGATTAAGGAAAACTCCTCCAATGGCTATGATCTTCTGAGAAAATTGCATTTGCCTAATCTCAAGGTGAATGAGGCTCAGCAGAGTATCAGCAGTTATCTTGGTGGCGTTCAGGTTCGCATCAATGATATAAAGGCTACGGTACAGGATATCTTGGCTTTGCAGCCGAATGAGGTTACCCGTATTGAGTACATAGATAATCCTGGAGTGCGCTATGGTGATGCAAGCCTTGCCGTTGTAATCAATTATGTAGTAAAGAAAAGATATGTTGGTTATGTAGGTGGTGTCAATACAACTCAGGCTCTTTGGGAAAGATTCAATAACAGTTATGCATTCTTCAGATATAATTATAAGAAGTCTGAGTTCGGCCTGTCTTATGGATTGAACTATCGTTGGTATGATAAGAGACGAAAGGACAGCCATTCTGTATATTTGCAGCCTGATGGACTGGAGCGTACTGTAGATTATGTCGGTCAAGATGCAGAGATGACCTATAATTCTCATAACTTACAGCTTAGTTACAGCTTAGCTGATCCTGGTAAGTATTCATTAAATGTGAGATTTGGGTTTGACTGGACCAATTCCCCTTACAACAAGAAACTGCAAAAGGTATTTGAAACTGGGCGACAAGATTTGTTGCTTTTTACCAATGATTTTGGGCATGATCGAAATCCTGTGTTGGATATTTATTATAGTCTGAATCTGCCTAAAAAACAAAGTCTTATCATCAATGTCGTCGGCACTCATTTAGGCTCAGATAACACTCATAGACAGAATGAATATGTATTGCTGGGGGATGTTGGTGAAACGTTGAATTCCAGTCCTTTACACGACTATGGCTATGAAGCCGATGGTAGTAAGTATTCTTTGATAACAGAGGCAATTTACACCAAACTGTTGAATAAGGAGCTGTCCTTTTCTGGTGGTACTAACTATGCTGTTAGTAGAACTGATAATAAATATACAGGAAGTCAGAATGTTACTACAGTCTTGAATTCCAATAATGTGTATTTGTTTTCGCAATTGGATGGACGCTTGGGTAAAATCGCTAATTTCCAGTTAGGTGTTGGTGCAAACTATATATCAATAGAGCAAGGTAGTGTGGGGTTTCACAAGTGGACTTTTAGACCGAAGTTTACATTAGCCACTAATTCTATTAAGAATTTTAGAATTAGACTTACAGGCTCTATCAATCCACAAGTGCCTTCGTTGTCCCAGTTGAGCGAGGTGCGACAGCAGGGAAGTACAATGCAAGCAAATGATGGTAATAGTACCTTGAAGGCAACATCTACTTATTATGGTGATTTGGGATTCACATGGAATAATAAGATAGTTGATGTTTACTGGGGCGGTAATATGAGCTACACTCCAGATGCCATTATGACAAGCATTTTGCCACAACAGCAAGCGGATGGAAGCTATTTGTATGTGTGGAAACCTGAGAATCAGAAAAGTTTTACTTCTTATTTCGCTTATACTACTTTGGTATTCCATGTCATCCCTGATATATTTGATATCCAAGGAGAGTTGCAATATAAGCACTCGAGAAGCCGTGGCTTGGATTATTCGCACGATTTCGAGCCTTTGCATTATGGTTTAACGGCATCTTTGAATTTGAAGAAATGGTATGTGGAATATTATTTTGCCAATGCATGGGAGCAGCTTTCTGGTGAATCAAGAAGCGCAGGAGAGAAACAATCCACCCTCACGGTGTCTTATAAACATAAGAATCTTCGTCTAGGTCTAAGTTGTCTACTTTTGGGCTATCCACAGGGATTTGACTATAAGAATAGAACAAATAGTAAGTATTATGTAAGCCGAGGAGTTACTTATATCAAAAATAATGGCAACATGCTTATGTTTACACTTGGCTATACCTTTAGTCATGGTAGAAAATATAAGGCAGACAGACGTAAATTGAACAATAGTGATAATGAAACTGGTTTAAGAATTTAAAATATGAACTTGAAGCCATTTCCTCATTATCAGCAACTCAACGAGATGGACTGTGGTTCCACCTCGTTGAGGATGATAGCCAAGGACTATGGCAAGGAATACTCGGCAGAGTATTTCTGCAGGCTATTAACGGTTTCTCAATAGGGATAATGCATAGAGTGGCAGTATGGTGATATGCCTTATGGCGTCATCGTCCTGCTTGTCAATGTAATCAAATGATCCAAAATTCTCTAAGGAACAACGGAAGGCTTCGGTGAGCTTTTTCTCTCTCATGAATAGCCAGAGACTCTTCATGCCGCCCTGCGTACCCGATTTGATTTCGATAGGGGTAATCTTCATGTTGTGGATTTCCAGATAGTCTATCTCGGCAACACTCTTCCCCTTCTGCTCCCAATAAAACATCTTCTGGCGCTGGATGCATGGTTTGTAACGCATCATCTCGAGTCCAGCAACCATCTCTGTAACACCTCCCTTATTGACAAGTTCCTGAGGGGTGCCGGCTAAAATAAGTTCTATGAGCTGCTGAGACAGGTCGCCTTCCAGTTGAAGCACGGCTAACAGTAATCCTGGGTCCAGAAAGAGAACCTTCATGCTTTTCTCGTCAGCTTCCGCATCCAGCGGAATACCATTGCCCGAGGTAGCGACCACAGGAGTAACGATTCCTGCAAGTGTCAACAGGCGGAGGGCTTCTCTGATTTGTGAACTCTGATAATCTGCTGATATTTGCTTGTATGTCAACTTCTCTCCTGCCTGATGACAGATGCCACGCATCGTTGTGCGCAGTAAATCTGGGTTGACTCTCTTTTTATACTTGCTGAAATCATCTTCGTATGTCAGTATGATATCTTCCTGGATGTTTCTGCATCGGTTGAAATCGTGTGTCTTGGTCCATGCCAGAACAGATTCCGGCATGCCTCCAACAAGCAGGTAGGTGCGGAAGTATTCCACGAGTTTATCATGGAAGGCTTGATCTAAAGACTGGTTTCCGTATGCTTCATTTCGGAGAAGGATGAGTCCTTCTTCGTGATTGGCATACAGGAATTCATCGAAAGTCATCGGATACATGAAGAGCGAGTGAATCCTTCCTACTCCAAAAGTAGGGAGCTCCTGAAGCGTAAATTCCAGAAGTGATCCTGCGGCTATGACATGCAGCTCAGGATAATCTTCCTTGAAGAAGCGTAGTGCCATGATGGCTTCTGGGCATTCCTGGATTTCGTCGAGGAAGAGGAGCGTCTTACCTGCTTCTATAGGGACATTGATATAGCTACTGATTTTTTTAGCAATCAATCGTACGTCAATATCCCCCTGAAAGAAGGTTTTGATTGCCTTGTTACGTTCGAAGTTTACCTCGGCGAAATATTCGAATTGCTTTCCAAAGTTTTTAACTGCTGATGACTTTCCAACTTGTCGGGCGCCACGAAGCAGCAAGGGTTTCCGCATGGAATCTTCCTTCCAGGCGATGAGTTCTGAATCTATGTTTCTATGTATATATTCCGTCATAATCGTAACTGTTTGAATAACAGGCGCAAATATAACGAAAATACTCAAATCCGAGAAATAAATCGCGTTAAAATACTCAAATCTGAGAAATAATCGGCGGTAAAATACTCAAATCCGAGAAATAATCGGCGTGAATCAATCTTTGTCCCAAAGTTTTGCACACCTCCCAGAGGTGGTTACAGTGGTTGCGGTTACAGAAGAATGTGAAGATGAAGGCGAACAGTTTTGCTGTTTACAGATTCTAAGCAATAGAGCGTTGATTTTTTACAATAGAAAAGAAAAATAAAGCCCTGTCAGTTACAACAACTGGCAGGGCTTCTTCTTTCTTTTATTTCATACTTCCTTTCTCAAAATAGGGAACTAATTCCTTCTTCACGTCGAAGCAAGGACAGGCTTTGGCTGAAAACTCGTTGTGGCCATGGATAGTCGCTTCGGGGAATTCCTCCTTCAACTGAGTGATGAGATCCAGCAGGGCAGCCTTCTGTTCCAGGGTTCGGGTGTCCTTCGGCTTGCCATCCTTGGATAAGCCGCCGATGTAGCAGATGCCAATACTGATAGCATTGTGTCCCTTGCAATGAGCACCGATTTCAGACAAAGAACGGCCTACGTGAATGTCGCCGTTGCGATAGATGACGAAATGATAACCGATTTTTCTGAAACCGCGCGCTCTGTGCCAGCGGTCGATGTCGGCAACAGTGTAGTCCTTATTTTCTTTAGTAGCACTACAATGAATGATGATTTCCTTGATAATACGCTTCATGTTATTATTAAAAATGAATGAATGTATGTGAGATAATCCTAATCAGATATTGGGATTTCATCACTACCCAAATCAACGATAGTTAAATAGATATACTCATCTCTCTTTACAGCTTTCCTTAATCGCTCATAAAATCGTTCGAAGCATTCCTGAGTGTGAATCACCAGACCTGGGAGAACAGACTCGCCCAGGATGATGCTGCGGTTTTTCAGCCTCATCGGACCATTACCAGGTTGAATATAAGCAATGCGAGGGAGTACATTCCATATTGACATTCCTGGAATTAAGACAATGGGCATTTTTCTAGTTTTTTCCCCGGCCAAGATGGGAGAAAAAAGAGTTATCTCATACCCCCCAGCAGGAAAATAACATGTAGGATGTTCAAGGGTATCACAAACTTTTGTACCCCTTATAACTAATGTGCCCTCAATCCCCCAGCGGGTAAAATGACGGCGATAAATATATACTACCATAAAAATAAAATTCAAAAAAATACATTTGATTTGTTGATAGGTCATTAAGAATTTCTGACTGAAAATCCTTAATGACCGAAAATGACCGTGACCGTTAATGACCGGAATAATTAATGATTACGTACCTATAAGCACTTTTATACCGTAGGCTGAACCTTCTGATAACGCATATCAGGCAGCACACCTATCAACCCCTGTCGCTTCCAGTTTTTCAGCATCTGTCTGACGACCTCGCGGGTTACGTTTGCACCCTTCACGGCAATGCTTTGCTGCAAAGCCTGCTCAAAGGAGAAAGTAACGTCCAGACGTTCGAAGATGGAGTCATTTCTGCCACGTCGGCTTCGGTCGTAAGCCGTCTGACCGCAATAGCTCTTCGATGAGAACGCATCTTCTATGCGGCTGCGGAAGAAGTAGAGCGCATTGTCCAACTGATAATCGGCAAGGATATTGAAGGCTGCAAGCATGGTAGGTGTCTGCATCTTGACAATCAATTCCTTCCATATCAGCGGATTCTGTTTCAGCTGCTTCTCTGCTCCTTGAAAGCCGTGCTTCTGGATCAGCGTTTCAATCACCTTGCAGAGCATGATACATGTCATCATTCTCATCGTGGTGGGACAGATACGAAAACGCTGGCGAGCTTTCACTTTGTCGTCATTCTTCATCGTTTCCAGTCTGATCTCTTCCAGCCATTCCCTACCCTTTGTCTCCAACTTAGGCAGAACGACTTCGCCCTCCATCAGGGGCAAGAGATGGGCAATCTGCCGAATGTGTTCACGTTGCGTTTCTGTCAGCACAAAGAGATTATCCGTAAGTGGTGTGAAAGTATTATCCGGTGTTCGAGCCACGACAATACGGCTCTGGAAACCATCCGTATAATTGTTTACCACTCGGTAAAGTGCATCAGGTGTTCCGCACATCACCACATTCCACAATAGCCTGTCTATATGCACATTCACCGCCTCAGCACTTCTTGCCTCTCGTTCATAGCTCGTTCCGTCGTAAGCCTGTCGGAGCATCACGGAGAAATCGCTCATGGCCGATTTCCATTTCTGCGCCACGGTATCGGCTTCAGGAGTAAATGAGAAGGCGTGTTTGCCTTCGGTGTTGGCAAGACGCTCGGCAAGATTGGCTACGGTATTGTTCAATGTGAGACATCTTACGGGCAGCTTCGGTTCTTCCGGCTGCTCTTTCTTGTTCTTAGCCGCACGCTTTTTGGCTCGCCATTCATCTTCCTGCTGCTGATACATTTTGTCCATCTGTTTCACTTCAGAAGTCCAAGTGTTTATTACGGGATCAATACTTCCTTTACCAGATGCGAAATCACCGGCAATATAGCTGATGAGGTTCAACGAGTTCATCTTTCCGTGCACGCTTACCTTCACGCCTGTGGCAAGCATTCCAATGACGGGACAGATAGCAGTAATCACCGGCATTGCCAGTGCAGGTCCCACGGCGCTGATAGAATCACGCACGCCCAGCGGCATCTTGGGCAAAGCGTTGAAATAGAACATTTCGTCCTTGGCATTAGCCTCGTCCAACGCATTCACCAGAGCCTCGTCCTCCTTGACAGAAGTGCCGTTCTGTGCAGTCTGTTTCAGTTTTTCCTGTCGCAAAGCATACAAAACATCTTTCAGACGTTTCGGCATTTGCGTGATTTTCTCATTCAGTGCCGAGTTGATGCAAGCCATCTTCTCCTGATCTGGAAAACCATCATAGCAGGGAATCACCTGAGCCATCAGATTGCGGTCGAAACCGCAGATATGACGGAGATTAACGGCAAGTTCGAAAGTCAATGTGTTGCGATTGGATTTTACAGGTTCCTGACCGTCATTATACATCTGCCACCATTTGGCGATGATGTCGGAATAAGGAATACCAAGATATTTGAGATCAGATGGGGCTGAAACTTTGGGAGTTCCGGTAGATGAATTTGAAGTTTCACTCTTTGCAGCAGAAGCAGCTTTTTTTTCATTCTTGCCAGCAGCCGAAGCGTTTTCGTCTGAAGTCGCAGCAGAGGCATTCTCGCCTGTATCATCCCCTACAAAAGCCTCGATTACAGTCTTGAGCATTCCATTAAGAGCAACTTTCGGCATCGGATTTTCCCAAGGCTTATAGTGCTTGTTGGCTTTGTGAGCACCCTCATTCAATTCCTCTTTTCCTGATCTCTCCCGTTCCTCCAAAACCTTTGCTTCAGCTGCCACAGCAGCCTCGTCATAAGCATCCTGAAAGAGATGCGGCGAGAGGAAAAGCAGGTCTTCATCATCCGAAGTGGTGGTGAAGTAAACCCGGTTGATGTCGTGAGCCGACGTATCCATTTCACATTTCAGCATGGTAGCAATCCTCACCTGGTTCTCTAAGATCGTCTTGCCCTTTTCACGTTCAAATACCGCATGACCGCCCTGTCTTGCGCTCCTCTCCAACATCAGAAGTCCGTATTTGCCCGGTTCCTTCAGCAGCAGTTTGGCAGCTTGGGCAAAAGCCTCTGGTTCATCCATATCAAAGCCGAAAGCCGAACTTGGCAATTTCATGCCTTTCACCACGCCCTGCGGATAATGCCCAGAATAGTTAAACTGCACCAGTCTGCGTTTCGCAGCATCGCTTCCGGCACGAGCCTGACGCAAATTCGCCTTCTGCTCGTTGCTTCCACGCAGCTGCTTATATTCCTCTTCCGATGTGATGGAGCGGGCAACCTTGTGCCCGTTCTCCACCTTTATTAAATAACAGCTCATTCTGTTTCGTTCTTCATGTTTTAGTTCTACAATGTTTATTTAGTTTCTACAATGTTTAAAAATATTTATCGCATAAACAAACTTACTGCTTCAACTGCAGTTCCACTACGGCATCGGCAGCCTCTCTTGCTTCCGTGATGAGTGCCTTGCCGATATTGACTCCCTCGTCACGATACACCTTGAGGGTGAGCTGCACGGCATTGTCCTTCGTCTTGCTCACACGCCCGTGAGCCAACTTCTTAATGAGTTTAGACTGAGAACGCGGCTTCGTTTTCGCAACGAAATCGAATGTGCCGTCACTCAACTGCTGGGCAACGCCCTGTGAACGGAACCCTGGCACTTGCTCTCTCACACCGTGCTGGTCAGGAGTAAAGAGAAAACACTTTCTCTCGTCATAGAAAGCCACACCGCCCAACTGTACGTGATTGCAACCATTATTCTGTTGCACCTGTTCGCAACCATTATTCTGCTGGTTGCAGTTTTTAGAATTATCTTTCATCATATCTGAATTGAAAATTACGAGGAGAAACATCAGGAATGTTGCGCGCTTTACTTAAGAAAATCCTCCGTCCGTCCCAACTCAGATTAAAAACTTGTTCCAGAACCCTCGCAATGCGAAGCTCTTTTTACCTTTTTACTTTTTTACTTTTTTACCTTTAAAAGTTACTTTTTTACCTTTTCAATGTCCGTAACTAAGATGTCCTGATAAACCTGACCATTATACTCACGAACCGTGAATCTGAGCGTAGCCACTACCAAATCGCCAGGATAGAATTTGCACTGAGCCGCATTCCCCAGCATGGCAGCTGCATATTGGTTTTCGTACTTGCCGCCCATCTCCTGCAACACGATGTTGCACTTCATCATCTGGCCGTTTTCACTCTTCTGACTCTGTACAGCGAAAGCCTCGCCCTGCTGCACCACTCTCATGATTTTACCTTCCATGATTATATCTAATGCAAGACCTCGCCTTCCTTCAAGGCTTATTAGTTCAAGCTCCGATCTTGCAGAAAGCTGGTGCAAAGATAGAAAGTCTTTCAATACGCTGGAACACTTAGTGGAAGAATCCCCCCTCATCTTTCCACCACTTTTTCTTTTTCGTCCCATTTTTGGCCTATTTCAGCTCCGCTTCAAGGATATCTTTCATCACGACAAGCAGACTGACGGCTCCAGCACCGCCACTATTCATCCGTCGGTTGTATTCCTTGTTGATCAAGTCGAAGAAAAGTTTCAGATAGAAACGTTCCGTCACATTCTTCATTTCCTTTCCGTCTCTGATTTTTCTCAGAGTATGGAAGTTGACGCCCTCATGGAGCTTCACCAGTCGGCTATGCGTATAGCCCAGTTTCACTACGGCTGCATAGGCAATGCCTAACGCCGTTTTTTCATGTTTTGCTTCTGCCATGATTCCTGATCGGTATTGCGAGAGAAGCCGTGGATTCCCGATGGCCATCTTCAATCACGTTGTGAGGTTCCCCGCCTCCGCTCAGGTGATACAAAAAAAATACTCGGAAATGAGAATGTTCAGTTCCCAAATCCGAGTACAAAGATATGGATATTAGTTTGTAGATAAAAATACGCCTTAAAAAATAAAAAGGCAAATTCTTATCAGTAGCTTATCCGCTGAAAATCAGACAGAAAGAGGGCGCTGACAGAATGATTCCATCAACGCCCTCGTTATCTTTATCAGCAACAGCTGGTTCTTATCCGATTGCTGATAAAATGATTTGCTTTATCTTAGCATGCATTTCCTTTGTTAATGTAGTATTGCTTGTTCCAAAATCAGCATGATTGGCAATATAAGCTCTCACATTCAACCCTACAGCATCGCTGATAGCCTGAATGCTTCCCTCTAACACAAACTTTCCGTCATAAGGTATAGCACGCAGAATGCCCAGAACATTTGCTACCAGTTTCAGATTAAACCCCCATTTATTTTTTCGAGGTTGTTCCCTTGTAAGCAAAAGGGAAATTTCTTGCTCAGTACAAATATTCCTCCAAATATTTCTGTAAACATCCCAGTCTATATTTAAAAAGTATCTGATTCTTAATGTCCGGTTTTCTATTTCTTCTACCCACTTCTCCACTTTCGCCTTAGCTTCTTCATCCATCAATTCCAGAGGAGATTTCACATTCAAATAGTCTGTTATGGGTAAAATAATCTTATTTCCCTCGTTATCATAGCGTCTTCTTTTATATGCTGCGATTAATTTCTCAACAAAGAGCTTGTTGGCAGGATTCATCAAAAGACGAGCCAAGACCGTACAGACAGCCCGGTTAGGATTACGCTCGGCAGCATCATCCTCTTCATCGGGTGCTGCATCACACATCTGGGTGAATAGAACCGTAAGAATGATAATGGCGGTGGACTCAGACTGGTGCCGTTTCACGAGATCTCCATAAAGAAACTCCACCTCATTATCACGATGTTCCTTGATTTCAGATAGTTTCTGGCAAATCATTTCAGTTTCACTCCATATTTCCACGGCATTCAGTCCGTTCAGTTGCTGTTCCAGCAAACAGAGGAGCCATGTCCACGTTCTAAACAGGTCATCACCTCGATAACGACCTCTTAGGGAGACTATTTTCTCCTCGGAAAAACGTTCAAACTTTTCCATCCATTTAAGCAGTTTAATGGCTGAATATATCAGGTATATCCTTCATGAAAATCTTCACCTTATCCATAGCAGATTGTTCCAAGCCAGGAATCGGCTGTGCTCCTGTCAACAGATTGTTGAACACCTCTGAATCAAGTTCGCGCACCACGAATTGGTCTTTACCGCATAATATAGCCTTTCCCTTTTCGCCCTTAGGTTGCATTTTAATCCACGCACCTGCCCCAGATGCCCCAGCAATAAGTGCTGCCTGACGCTGATTGTTGCGATCAATTGACACTGCACCGCCCTCATTTGCTCCAAAAGTAAAACTCAGATCACTATCCCAATCTTCTCTTGCAGTTTTAAGGTAATTGTCCATTGCCTTGGTAAGACGGTCTAAATTGAGATGAGGGAAGTGAAAGGTTACTTTACTGAAACCATTAGGATACTTATCCAGCATATTCCAGAATACATTCGTTCCAAAAACCGCAGATAGTTTTACCTTCAGTAGTTTACTCTTCAGTAGTTTGCAAAAAGATGCTTCGATTATATTAGCCACCGTCTTAGTACGGCTGAAAGCTTTTGATTTTTGCTCTATGGCGATACGTTGGATACCAGGACGATTGTCGATAATGACCAGACAATTTCTATAATCAGCATATTTTTGAGACTTCAAATGTTCATCAGTAATGGTTACATTAGTAACATTTGCCACACGCATCACATAGACATTATCTTGTGGTTTCACTATCTGTTTGTGCCAGTAAAGTTTCTTTCTGGCATTCTCAAACTGGAATGGTTTATCGTAATCAGCCAGCAAAAGCTCTTCAAGCAATTGCTGGCGATTTTCAAATGATTCTTTCACATTTACATTTTCCCAGTCGGGGAACTCTAATTGATGTTCTACGTTAGGTTCTATTATGCGCAAGAAATTGTAGTTGTATATAGCGAATTTAGACATAGTCTTAATTTTTATTATTCCTTTATAAGATTGCCAACAGTAGTATCCGTGAAAGTTCTCCAAATCTTCAATTCAATAGGTTTATAGGCCTCGAAGAGCTGTTTTACAAACTGCACTTCAAACACCAGTCGGAGATCGTTCTTATCTTCTTCCGGTGTTCCTTCCTTGCGGTATCCTAAGCGGGCTATTTTGATAAAGAATAGATCACGCACACCTTTGCCTTTTATATAAGGCATAAAGTAATACAGTTTGTTGAGTGCCACGGATGTAGGAAACTTCTTGCCAGTATAGTATATAGTAGCAGACCCATCAAGAAACATCTTCTCATTGTCTTTCTTTACAAGCGATACAAGTACATTCTTGGTTTCATCCACCATAGGTGTCTGCGCCGGCCTTTCTCCGTATTTTTCCCAATTAATATCATCGTGCGCCATACTGTTGTCAGTAATATTATTTAGCGCATACTGATCGAAGAGATCAAGGAAGTTGAGCTCGTGGTATTTACTTGCCACTTTTGAAGTTTGTGTATTGTGGTCTTTTACAACTACTAATTGCGACTGCTTGTGCATTATCTCTCTGACTGCTTCTGTACAATCTTGCGTTTCTTCAGGCATAATCTCCTGAATATCATTGAAAAGCCGGATTAGTGAACGACCTATTGCCCACGCTAAATTAACAGGAACAGCATTACCTATTTGCTTATATTTATCACCCATACTTCCTTGAAAGTCCCAATTATCAGGGAAAGTCTGGATTCGTGCATATTCCCGAACACTTAATGGGCGTGTTTCTATAGGATGACAACGTTCTGTTTGTTTTTGACAAGGAGAACATGTTAGTGTCAAAGAAGGTTCATCTAATGAGAGTCTTCTTGCCATACCGGTTTTTCCACCACCAAGCGCCCAACTTCCACCCATATAATCCTTGGCAACATCTTCTGGCAGATTTCTCCAATCTCCACCTTGTGGCACCATTGCCAAAACACGCTTTTTCTTCTCCGGATATTGGGCACCCTCAGAAACAGGAACATCATTATCATAAATCACACTTCTGTAGAGCGCATCGCGAAGAGTTAATACTTCATGATATGGTGTAGGCCAATGAAACTCAACATTTTGAGCAATATCATTACGAATAGCTATGAGAATCAATCTCTCACGTTTCTGCGGCACTTGATACATAATTGCACGCAAAACACGAGGCTCAACAAGTGTATAACCTAATTCAGCAATTGCATTTTTTATTGTTTCAAATGTTCTACCATTTTCGTGAGAAATCAAACCCTTAACATTTTCTCCCATAAAAACTTTCGGCTGAATTTCATTTACTGCACGTGCTAACTCAAAAAACAGCGTACCTCGGGTGTCATTAAAACCCGCACCTTTTCCCGCATACGAAAATGCCTGACAAGGAAAACCTCCAGATAGAAAATCTACTTTATCTCTTAAAGGAGTAAAATCTATGTGACGCACGTCACCCTCAATCACATTCCATTCAGGTCTATTTGTTTTAAGCGTCTTGCATGCAGCAGTTTCAAACTCATTCAACAACACGTGATGAAAACCAGCCAACGACATACCTAAAGCCAATCCACCTCCACCAGCAAACAATTCTATAGAATTGAATTGACGCAGAGGAGCAACTATAGATTCGTTTTCCCAATTACTGTTGAGCATAGAATCAACTTCTGGAATAGCCTTAAGCTCCTCCATATCAAATCCCGATATGCCATTATGATGACAAAGAGGATAAAGACCATTTCTCCCCCAAGTTTGAACTGTACGATTGGAAGTTCCTATTAATGCTGCTAAATTATTTTCTGATATAAATGTCATAGTTATAAACCACCTTTCAGTCTAATTTCTTCTGCTATTTCTTCTACTTTGGCAAGGATAAGTGCACTTCCATCAATACCATCTTCATCTACAACTTCACCAAAGGCTTTTGCCAAGCGGTGATAAAAATTCTCATCACCTGTTATATGCATCCAAAAATCAGAACCGCATAAAACAGGGTAATGTGTATCTATTGCCTTATAAAAAGCAGATATATTTTCTTTTTCGCCATATAAAACTCCTACAACAAGATCGTCAAACTGCAATCCCATTCTGTCCAATCTTGATTTGTTCATAAGATATTTAAAATGTGACAAAATGGTAGTAATATCATCTTTATTAATAGTTTTAGGACCAGCTTTACATTGGCAATATTTACGACGACCATCAATCGCATCAACAAATTCAATATCTATACCATCAATTCCAGATGCACCTCCTACAACTTCCTTAAGCTGAGATATAAACACCTGAATATTTTGTCCGAAACTGGTATTGAGACTTGTACCAAGTATACGTGGATAGACTAAAGCCTTGGCCAAACTAATAGGCTGAGTATCTCCACATAAGAATGCAGCGAGATAATTAATCAGAAAAGGATTTATATCAAAGCTACTCAGATGAAGCTTGTCCAGATTCTTCAAATGATTAGGTATGATAATAGAGCGGAAATATTGCTTTCCACTTTCTATGATTGCTTGTTTTTGCTCCTTTTTCATTTCCTTATGTTTTAATTTTTTATTTTATCATCTGCATATTGACGCAGAATAGCCTCCAAAGGTACTAAATAATTGCGAAATATCTACATTTTATTATAATTATTAACACAAAAAAATCTAAGGGGATTAGAAATCTAACATAACGAATTAACAACACATATAGATTCTGTAAAATAATGCTTATCACACATCCTATCCGGTCATTAATGCCCGGTCATTTTCGGTCATTAAGGTTTTCGGGGGGCGCAAAAATTGGCTA